>Ga0209489_101598_pt1 | contig 46594 bp, 29 predicted proteins | sample SiratrowhiteBW_FD_187527 | JGI IMG/M metagenome (GOLD analysis project Ga0209489, IMG submission 187527) | Root nodule microbial communities of legume samples collected from California, USA - Siratro white BW (SPAdes) (version 2) | ecosystem: Host-associated > Plants > Roots > Nodule | place... | reverse complement strand
TAAAAAATAAAAATGAAAGGAAAAAAAAAAAAAGGGGAGAATAGGAATAATTTTTAGTTTTATTAATAAAAAATAAATAAAAGAAAACTCATGTTGGATAACATAAATTTCTATTTGATAATTTTTAAATATATTAAATTTGAATTCATCTTATTCAAATTGTTTTATTTTCTAATTTTTTATAAAAAAATAAATGTAGTGAATTTTAATTTTCTTATTTATATTGACATGAATCAATGTTTTTTTTATGATGTTGATGGTTGGAACTTTTTTTGCCTACTTAATATTGACTGAAAAATTTTCTCAATTAGTAAAAAAAAAAAGGCACAGTCCAAATTAATGTTGGTTAAAAACTTTTTAATTAATAATAAAAATTAAATTCTATCAAATTATTAAAAAAAGTAACGTATTTGATTATGATAAAAAGATCACTCTAAATATTGAAAAAAAAAATTAATCATAACAGACTACTATTATATATGTAAAATATAGTCTAAAAAATAATAATAGTTAAAAAAAAAAGTCTAACAACTTTAATCACAAAATAACTTTTAACAATTTTAATCACAAAATAACTTTTAACAATTTTAATCACAAAATAACTTTTATTAGCATTAACAAAAAATTATAATTAATATCAATAAAAAAATAGTCACTTTGATAATATCTCTTTATTAGTCAAGTAAATGACATTCTTATCAAAATTGAACTAAGAAAAAGTTATAAAGAACAAAATATAAATTTTATTTTGAATTTGTAAAGTAGCGGTTGTGATCCAGGTTTATGTAAAAGTTAACTCACTTTTAGCTCAACACATGTGAGTTAGATAGGCTCACCTGTCACCTATAATTACATAAAATAAGTTGATTCTATATCAATTAAAATAATTGTATAATTTAAAAAAAAATTCAAGGATCAAATATTCATACCGGCCAAAAAAATAATTGATAAGCAAGAAAAATAATATTAGGTGAAAATATAGAAAAATAAATAAATCCCATCATGTTTCGTCAGATAGTTTTACGGCATTATACTTTCACATAGTTAAATATTTTCAGAGCAGCTGATGCTGCATTTGGAAGAGGTGGACGAGAGGGGGGATAATATTGTAATTTACAAAAATATTTAACTCTTAAAATAAGGATAGCTTTTATTAAATGAGTCATGGATGGATTAAAATTTTTAAATTAATTATTAATGGATCAAAGTAAATTAACGAACAATCATCAAGCTAAAGAAAAGGATAAACTATAAAAAGAAATATCAATAGTCTATTTGATTAAAAGGATTTACATCAAGCAAAAAATAATTGGGATATACTGGCTTCCCTGTATCTGTTCTCTGTTTCCAGCAGTAATGAAGCTTCTTTCTTTATGCTTTTCCTATGATTATTCGTCAACAGGCTCAACAGGCATGTGAGAGCACCATGATTGATGATAGTCTGATGAAAAGAGTTACACCAAAATCAGGAAACCCTCAGCAATGATGCGTTGGGGAAGCAAAACCTATATTCAAGGTGAGTAGTGGTGGTGCCACAGTGGCAAGTCAAAGTGCTAAAAGCCAAAAGAGACATGCAAAACTGAATTCTTCAGTGGATAGTGGATAATGTATACAGTCAAATATCATCGTATAAATTGTTCACTCTTCCCAACCTCTCACTCTATTCTCCCCAAACACACAAGTTTAGTGCCAAGACAATTAATTGAAACAATAGAGCAATGGTGGACCAGGTATCATAGATTTAGTACTCACATCAGGAGCTGCACCAGTCTGCCACATACACCAGCCTCAATAACAGCTTGGATTTTGTCATTTGTTCCATCTGTTAAGACCTCTTCATCATTGGAAAATACCAATCGCTCAAGAGCTGGAAGTGCTGCCCTGACCTGTCCACAAAAAAATTCATAGTTATAGGCTAGCACAGGTTCTCTTACAGGTTTGATTTCAATTAAACAAAAAGACAATTTACCTGCTCAAATGGAGGCTGTGGTTTGCCCCTGCAGAAGTTTGAGAAGGTCCATGTTGCATTTCCGTGTTACCAATCGAAAGCAGCTTCCGAAACTGCGTGGGCGCTTCCAAGTGCTGGCTGTTATCATCTGACCACACTCCAGCAACCATCGCAGGAAGACTTTCTAACTGCAGCCAACAAATAGACAAAAGCAACCATCATAACATAACCGTTTTCCCAACTAACCTATAATCTCCAATCGCACTCAAACAAATCAGATCACAACCGCGCAGTTTAAAGCACATTAATCTGAAATTTCCCAGATCACAGTGGAATTCTAATTTCCTGCTGTGCCATGCAGATAACAGCAGTACCTTCTTAACGACAATGGAGGTTTGAAGAGGAGTGGGGAACTGTTGCTGAGCTTGAAGGCCTTCACGGCGCTTCTTCTGGAGGCTCTGTTCTCACTTACACTTCTAGATCTCCACCATGTTATCCTCCCTCATCCTATGACCCACGTCAGCGTCCACCGCCACCTTGTAATGGTTGTGACGAACCTCAGTTCTAGCATTTGACCCTAACCCTGAGAACAATCAAGGATCAAGGGAATCGGAATTGAAAGTGAAGGAAAAACCCTAGATTTTCGATTGAGAATTAGACCGACATGGTTTCCATTTATGTATCATCAAAATTCCCATGCTCATACAGTGGTGCAAGAAGCACCGAAACATTTGCTCGTGTAAAAAGAGGGAGGCAACATGTGTATCACTGGAGCGGAGGAAAATATAAAAAATATGTATTACATGCATCTGAAATAAAAAAAAAAATGCATTTATGTACCCCCTCTCACCCACAAAAAATGCATTTACTTTGTACAGGAATACTACTTCCACCCACTCTACAAGTAACCTAATGCATCTCCACTCATATTGTCAGTCGCCATTATTGAGCAATCAGATGCATCATGTCCATATTGAGCACACATTGGTGCAGAAAATTGTCTGCGCTTTCTTGTGAGATCGACTCCATCTCTAGCCCTTCTTTCCTTGAGCTTTCCTGTAGTGATAGAATCATGGGGATTTGTGATTGTAAAGCCGGGAATCATTCCATCAGTATCTTCTACCTCTGGGAGGATTAATGAATCTGATGGATAACTAAATGCAATGTCATTCACCCCATGTGGAGACCTAGGAAGAGTTTTGATGCGTGATAGCACCATGGAAATTTGCTCACAAGCAACTTCCAGACGTTCCTCAGTTTCCATGGATTCCACTAAAAATGTGGAAACCATGGAGTCCAAAAGTTGCATCCTTTCAGGCTGATCCCTACTAGTGGTACCCCGGAAGCGGTTAACAGAAGATGAATTGATGCTTCGCCATCGCCCAGGTAAATATTGATCAGGGACATGAAAACAGTTATTAGTTGACAGGACACGTAGCACATGTCTACATAAGATGCCTGCAAACTCAAACAGATGGCAGCTGCAGCTGATGTGCTCTTGACAAGGAACCCAAAATACTTTGTACCCTCCGTCTGACTGAGAATGGTGTCTGACCTGGAAGCAACCTTCATCAACCAGGAAGGATGCATATTGTGGCGCCAAAACTAGCTCTTCCTGAAGTTTATTTAAGGCATAAGGAGTAAGTACAGTGGCAGCATGGGATTCAATAGGTGAACCAGTTTTGAGGCAAGCTTTCTGCAATTTCCTTTGCATCTTTTGTTTCGCTCCGGCTCGGTCATTAAAATCAACAATATCAGCCACCTGCAAAAAGTGATATTTAAATAGGGCATAGCATATCAATAAATAAAATCAAGGGAAACATATTATATATCACATACTTGCTCCACAAAGCGGTCTAGTTGAGATTGGGCACTCAAGAAACGTTGGATGAAAGCATTGATAGACTCAGACTGACATGTACTGGTCAATCCTGCAAAGAAGTAGCGCCTCAAGAATGGTAATGCCCAAAATGTCCTCAATGAATACAGACTAATTATATGTTTATTTGTGTGGAGTCCAAATTTGTCAACCATTTGCCGCCAGCTTTCTTCAAAATCTTCCACCAGTTCCAAATTGTAGAGCCGGTGGAACTCAGCTTTCCACTCATCATATTGTGATCCAAGAAGTAAAGAAAACCAATCAGAGAACTTAGAAAGAATATGCCATATACAAAAGGCATGTTTAGTTTCTGGCAATTCAATTGCAATAGCTTCTTTCAGCCAAGTGTTGTGATCCGTCAATATTGTTTGTGGAGCCTTTCCTTTCATGAACCCCAGGAAAGCCTATATAGTGATTATTAAGTTAAAAAATAAACTCAAATGAAACAGATCTCATAAATATCATATAAAGGAAATTTGCTGCATAAAAATTTGCATAAAAGTATCAGTCAATGGATTGTCATCGTTATTCTACTATCAAGAAAAAGAAATATGCCCATCAAAGAATCAGACATCGAAAAGAAAAACTATGTAAAAGATTTTGCTGCTTTAACATTACTGTTTACAGGAGTTATTAGGGCACATTGTAAGGTCCTTACAAACAACACTTGATTCTTTATTCTTCAAGTAATTAGGGTAATTCACTGACAATAATTAATGCTATGTTTAATTCTTAACTTGTGCTCACATGTTATCCAAACCCTATTATTTATCAGATGCTCTTACTAATTTATATTTATACAGTTAAATTTGCTCTCAGATTTTATTTAGCAAAAACATCATCACAAGCTTCCAAATTGTAGATTTTGGCAGAGTAACTTAAACCTACACTAGATAGCAGGCAATCAAGAAATCGAATACAAGATTATCAAGTTAGAATATCACAAGGTTCTTGCCTTAATAGCCCATGAGAAAGATTGTATGTTTTCATCCCGTAGAAGTGCGCAACTAAAGAAACAAGTCATGCCATTATTGTCCACACCAAGCCAAAATCCCAACAGCATGTCATAAGCATCCACTCGGTAGGTGGTATCAAAAACTACAGCATCGCCAAAAGCCTCATACGATTGAATGGATGAACTATAGGACCACGCAATATGTTCAAGCCTGTTATTACTATCTATTTTGAATTCATATTTGAAGTTGTGGTTTTCATCCTTTAACCTCTTGCACATAGCAATTAAATCAATGGCATCATTATCTCTGTCCACATTTCTGAAAGACTGCAACAGGTTTCTTACATCTATCTCTGTAAAAGGAAGACAACCAAGCTTGACACCTTTCTCAAGCTCCATCAATCTTAACATCTGCCTTACTGACATTCCAGCTTTAGCAAACATGCATATACGACCCTTGTCATCAGGAGATATCGGACAATACGCCGGAAGAAGGCGCACCTCATTGGATTTTAGTAACTCATGATTGTGTATGTTCCTAAAACCAGTAACACGCCATTCAGGGACATCAAAATCTGCCCTTTTCACAATGCGCATGTATGCTTGGCAACCACAGCGAGATGATTTGCGGTTCCTTTGCACCTTTCCGTCATCAGAAGGTTTAATCTGAGGAAAACCACCACGATGGCAAGTGAAGTCCCTCCTTGTAACTCCCCTTCCAACCCCATCTTTCCCTCGAGTTCGGTGTCGTCTAATTGAAAAGCCACATTGTTTAGCAAAACTGCAATAAAATTCATAAGCTGCTTCTTGAGATACAAATCTTTGACCAATAAAAGGAACAAGGTTGACAGAAGTTTGTCTTGACAAAATTGTTTCCTCTGCTGTTTCCTCAATGGTGTCAATGTCATCCTGAGACAAATCCGTGCCATTTTCAGATGATTCCAGGACCAAACTAGTTCCTTCCGACATTTTTATCAGTACTACTAACAGCCCAATTGGTTTGCAGATGTTTAAACCTGCAAAACTAGCAGAGGAAGATATTAGCATGATATACAGTCATTAAGTTGATATGCCTCCAAATGCTTAAATACTCAACGATACAGGTAAGTTTAGATGCTATATTTTTCATATGCCAGCATTGAGATTAACAATTGATGAAGAGGATAATCAAATGGAAAATTGTAGCACCAGACAAAGATAAATAACAATAGAAGGGACCAGAGGGAAGGGGGTCCCATAATATGGCAAGTAATAGAACTTTTAAACTACACACCCTTTATATATTTCAATTACATATACATTACATTCAGTAAAAGTGAGTTCTAATCTTTATGCCAAAACCAATCGGAGTTCATACTAACAAACTAAATTTATCTGCTAATAGTTGTTAGTAGTATAACAACTATTATTATCGCTCTCCACTACCACTTCCCAGCACACAATTATCATTCTCCAATGTCCACGATTCTCATGTGGGTCTCCTAAAAAAACTGCCATATACCACAATGTCATCTCCTTCATTATCATCGTTGGTATTCTTCTAGGAAGGTCCTCCAACAATCAGGTTAGTTTCGGTTAAATTTTGCTTCCTTTGCGGGTTCTCTGTATTGTTTAATCCATGAATTTCTCATATTATACAATCTAGAAAGTTATTACAAGTAATCCGTAAGCATTTAGAGAATTAAAATTTTCTCCATTGTGAAATCTAGAATATATTTTCATATTTGAGAATACATTTTAGGTTGCACCATTCATAAATTATTTTTATAAATGAATTACATTATAAATTGTGTGAAATGCATTTCAAAATCCATAAATGTAATTCATTTATGAAAAATACCTTGTCCGATATAGCTTATAATTTTGTGGAAAAATATATGGATTATTTTTATTTTGGCGCATATGATTAGGACAAAAAGGTGATACCTTTCGAACCAATGATACATAGAGACCTATGGCTTCGATTTGTATGACAGATCACGTTCTAACTATTGATGTTGGTGGTGTTGATGTAGTGGATACACCTATAGGAAGACCTCTTGGTCAAGAAGGATTTCTAGTGGACCAATAGATACATCCATTTTATCAAGGTATGTTGATCACATTGTTAGGAGTTCTATGTACTACCAGATTGAATATTGTTTTTGTAGGATTATAGAGAATTGAAGTTGGTCTTTTACGGTCTTAAGTCAAACAAATTGGAATCCAACTATAACGAATTTAGGCTTTGGTGCAAAATTATTGGTTGTTGTTGTAACATCCCAAATTCTGAAGCAAAATATAAAATTACTTATATAAATTATTTAACATCGTCAAATTATATCATTTGATACCATTCTTGATATAAAATTTGAAGATTTAAGAGTTAAACCTTATATTAAGAAGGATATATCAAATAAAAGATTGAGGTATACATTACTAGATGAAATCAAAAGCAAAGAGGGATTACTAGTCCATCAAAGGAGAAATGGATGGTTAATTTCTACTATCCAAGGTATGATTTTAGATACTAGACTATACAAGAAATTGAGGACAGAAGATTATACAAATGATGTTTAGTGATTTAGGTAAAGGATCAATTTCTACTCAGGTAGATGATTCTAATAAGTCACTAGACGATACTAAAGTTAGATGTTAAAATGAAAGGTTGAATGATATTGGATGCATAAGAGGAAGAATTTATTAAATGGAAGTTTATCCATAGTTTAGCTATTCAATAATTTTTGTGTTTATTTTACTAATAATTTACACTAAGAGACATTAGATGATGCAAACTAGGATAGAGTATTGGACGAAATAAGGTAACCAATGCAGACTATTTGACGAATCAATGAGTAAGTTTTTCCTATTACGAAGGATTATTAGAATTCACCATGATGGAATAGGTTTAACCAAAGGGATAAGGACTATTTCTAAGGAAGACTAAGATAAGTCTAGATAAATATCTTTTTACTATCAATGTTGTAGATAAGGACGAATATGTAGGCCCCATTAATTACTATTTATCATAGACACATCACATCTTAGTACTTATATCTTTATAATCAAATCCAAACTAGATTCGTATTAATCAATTGAATTACAACTATGTAATTACAAATGAATAATGAATACTCTACAAATAGAGTGTCTGAGAATTCACAAAACTCACGAGAGAACAGTGAAAGAAGACATGAGAAAAAAACCTATGTAAGAAAACGATTGGTGAAGGAAGCTCTGCTTTAAAATCCCGAGGTAAGAAACATATATATATATATATATATATATATATATATATATATATTGCATTTTGTTTTGTATTTCTATGAGATACTCCTAAATCCTCACAACCATAAAATTAATGTAACTCATTGATCTATTGAAATCTCTTTTTTTTATTTTACTTAGATCTTTTACAAAATGATTTTATTACCTTTAACTCATGTTTCAAACTTGTTATATGAAATATATTGAGACTCTAAAACTTTATTGCAAAATATCATTGACAATATTTTCCTGATGTTTATTATTGTTTCGCTTATGGAGGAAAAGGTCTCATGATCAATCATGGTATACCATTTTGGCATGTTTGTTAATGAAAGATTTGATTCTTTGAGAATTGAGATGAATTGAAGTGTTAATAGTGTGATTTGATATGTGCATATGTTCTTCCATCCTAATTAGTCATTGCAAATGTCATCTTTATTATTATGATAATAATAATGATATGGGACTTTCATCTAAATGTTTGGTGGATATTAGTTTCTAAGTATTATTCCTGATATTATTTCGGATGATATAGAACAGATATCACAACCGATTTGGAATGATTGTACTATGATTTATGAACTAAGATTTTTTTTAAAACAAATCTTTGATAAAAATTGATGTAATACTGTTTTTCATATATATCTATATATACATATATATTACTTTCCTGTGTTTTTTCTTTATCCATGTACATGTGTGTGGCAGATTTAAATATTTGTCTACCTTTTGAATGTTTTCGAACTATGGTACTTCCTCTACCAAATTAAATCGATTATCCATGCTGATAAAATAAAATTAAAAAAAAAGTATTATAATAATGGTAAAATGCCCAAAAAAAAACTCACAGCAATTATTTCATATTCAAGAACAGATGAAATAGAAGACAATAAGAACTACTAAAACTTACAGGAAAAAAAAATGAAAAATCTCTACGCTAAATACACATTAAACATACATACATAAACACAAACTTAATGGTAGATGATGTAATGGTTTAGTACTTTAATCCTATTGTGTTCCCTTTATTCTTTTTATAGGCAAAGTTGACATTGTTATCAGAAAAAACTAGTATTACAAACTCCACATACAAGGTATGTATCAAATGCAAGAACCAGAACTACAAAAGCAGTTTCTAATGATATTACTTCAAATCCACTATAACATAAAACATCCATGATGCATCATACTTATGATTCACAACTCGAGTTGTCAACAACAGATTCCATATTCCATAACATCCACATTCTATGCTTGCAACCGTGATCTATCAAACCAAGCAAGAACCAGAACAAAAACAACCCCAACATATTATTTCAACCTTTGTTCATTCACCTCCATATCAATATTCTATGTAAAAGAAATATCTGATAACCCACGATATTTCTTTGGATTCTGTAACCATTATGTTATAATCCATTTCCAATATCTCAATGTGTCAACTCTACAAATTCGCCTACTTCTTCACTTACATCGCTAAGAATAATAGAAATTGTGTCCCTCCAAAGTATCACATAACTGCATACCAAACAAAGGGCATTCATATTTGCTTATCATCCCTTTCCATTGGTAAAAACTCTCCTTAGCCTCTTCATGTAAAAGATAAACACTATTCTAAACCACATGAAAATTAAATTTTCTACTGTGTTTGGGTTTCCTAGTGCATGTTCTGTATCCTGCTTATATACAATAAACAAAACAAGAATTATACCTATTAAAAACAGAGAAAAAAAAAAAAAAAAAAACGTATACCTATCAAACAAAGAAGTACTTGTATAACTCAGATCTAATAAACGAAATAGCTTAGGTCTGATAAACGAAGGAACAGAATAACTAAAACCTGATAGCATTCAAAGAAAGAGATCTGAGTAGAAGCATTAGTTTGAATATAGAATTGAATCAAAATGAGAAATAACAAATTTAAATTAAATAAGATTAGATGATCTGAATCGATCTACTTACATTATCAGTGTTGCTTCAAAGGATGCGCGGCGTGTGCGCTTCTGTAACTCTTCTTCACATGACTTTTCCTAAAACTTAAATTACTATCTACTCCCTCAAGTTCAGTGTTTTCGAGTTCTTAAATTACTATCCGGTCCACCTGACAGGATTGTAATTTCGTTTTTTTTTATTTAGAATTTTTTTTTATTATATTTTGTCTTTTTAATATATTAATCAATTATAATATGATTGAAAATAACTTATAGCGGATCAATATGATATTTTATTAGAACTTTTTTGTTGGTAAGAACAATTGTATTATCAAAACTTCTGTTTCTTCCTTCTACTGTAATGTTTATTTAAATATTTTATTAAAATATTTTTTATTGTTAAAAGTAAATGAAAGCGACAAAATTAAAATGTTTACTATTTTATTATTAAATAAACTTTTAACATTGATTTCCTAACATTAACTAATACAGTAGTGATTATATTCTAAGAATGTGATGATCTCATTTTAAAAATGTACATGAGGTGTTTGATACTTAAACAAAATAATTTTGTAATTAACAAAGGAATGGGTATTTCCCTAATTCAATAAGATGTTAACAATTAGTTTAAAAAGGATGATACAATTTTATCTCATAAAGATGCATTCGATGTTAGATTTACTTATGTTGTTCTAATTTTTTTTTCATCATTATTTGTTTTTTTATGAACTAGTTTATTTTATGTTTATAAATTTTCTAAAGGTGAAAAAATATATTAAATCTATATTTAAGAATTAACACAAGTTTTGTAAATTTACATATTATTTTAAATACAGTGTTGGACATTTAACCATGTATAAAAATATAACTAAACAATCTTATCTTGATTAAACTTGTGTATTTTTTTATAATTTAAAATTTGAAATATTTATACTGATTAGAAAAATAAAATAGAATAAATTAACGAAAACAAAATATTTATTAGGTCTAATTATGAAATTATTTATTTTATCTTTTAAAATCTATAATACTTAATGACGTATAAATTGTTTTGTTTTCTACAGGCATTCTTTCTGGAAGTAACTTTATTTGATTACCTTTGAATATTAAATGTAAATACCTTTCATAATAAACATTCTTTAATTAATATTCACTAAATGCATTGACTAACTATATCTTTTTCATTAATATTGAAATATTCATTTTATATATTAATTAGTTTAGGCTTTTATATTCTACCTCAAATTATAAGTAAGTTTCACAATATATTTTAACAAGTACCTCCAGGAAAACTTAGAAAAGGAAAAACTTGCAAAGAAAAGATTGAGGAATTGAAACATTTTTCTAAACTTATGGTTTGTAATTTAGGGATGAAAATAAACTATATATATATATATATATATATATATATATATATATATATATATATATATATATACTTATAAAAACTATTTAGAACTAAGTTAATTACATGTTTAATGGGTAAGATCAGAAAAAATAACAAAAAAAAAAAAATGACAGAGAAGAATACACGCAATAACCTTGATTATAAACTCCAATTAATACACTCTTATGCATGTGAGCAATTGTTTGTCCTTGTATGCACATGTTTGTATATAAGCAAACACATGTAAATTATTTGTGATGATAATAATTAATATTTTTTAAACTATAATAAATAAATTTAAAAATCAATAACCTTCTAAAATTTTCATATATAAATTGAATTTAGATATTTTTTTCTAAATATATTGTTAATGAATTTATATCATAATTTAAAGTATTCACCGTAAACGTACGATAAATTTAAAATCCAAGAAACATTTACTGTGGAAAAAGTACTAGTTATACTAAAATATTTAATTAAACATTTTTTGTACCAATTAAAATAATTGTATAATTTTAAAAAAATTAAAGGATCAAATATTCTCACCAATGAGAAAATAATTGATAGGCAAGAAAATTCTTATTAGGTGAAAATATAGAAAAAAATTATATCTTATTCTGTTATAAAAAATTAAAATATTTAATGAAACATTTAGATAATATAGCCCAGTGCATTAACTAAAATATCTATTTATTAATATATAGAATAATCCATTTGAATATTCATCAATTACTTAATTTATACCCTTTAAATTCCTCCCACAATCAAGAACATTTGTGACCCCCTTTTTATATATTAGTTAATTTACCTCAAAAACAAAGAAAAAAAAAGTAAGAAGAAGATTGAACAGTTTGTGAAACAGCAGAGTTTTCAACTACCACTTTAGAAAGAAATATTGTGAATTTGTGACAGGGTTGGAAGTGATTTTGAGATCCGAGGTGGAGGGTTAGTTAATCCAATCAAACCAATGAGCTGGATCCACTCTTTCAGGAGTAACCTCAAAATATGATAATATTAAGATTGCAAAATGTCAAAATAATTACACAAACACCAACATTTTAATAATAATATTATTATTTTGACAACATTATTTTATGGAAAGTAATAAAATATGCCAGAAACTAAGCATCAGTTTGAAAAACAGAAAAAAAAAAAACTCTTTCAGAATCAGAGCCTCAATCATTTCCATTATTTATATGCTATATTATCTGCAGCCAAAAGAAATTCCATTACCCTTTTCTCTGTTTCTTCGTCTGAACTCTTAAACAACTCACTCTTGTGTTATTTTATTAACACTCTCATGATGATGTCAGTTTCAACCATGTGAAGCTGTTTGAGTCTCTGTTTGTTGCTGTCAACTGTTCTGGATCTTCGCAAACATGAATCTCAGCAGCGCCAAGGGATCAACTTCCAGTTCGTCTCTGAAAACCGGGGACGCCGTCTCCGACCAGTTTCCGGCGGGTCTCAGGGTGATGGTGGTGGATGATGATCCCACTTGCCTCAGGATACTTGAGAGGATGCTGCGTGCTTGTCTATATGAAGGTGCTTAATCACTTTCTTTCTCTCTTCTGGGTACAAAAAAAAATGCAATTTGCCTTTTTTTTTCAGTGTTTATGTGGATAGTACTTGTACTTGTCAATCACCTCCAACCCTGTCTTGTTATGGAGTTTTTGCTCCAAACATGTTGTCTGATACGGTATTTACTGTAAATTTGGATTCTTGCAGCCGCCCATCTTTTCAAGTTGATGCTTTTTTTGGTATGGTTAAAGAGCATGGCATGAAGTGATTGATGGTGTTTGTTTTCACCTTCTGATGACAGATTTGTTTGTTAATTGTTTTTTCAAACCTTTGGAATTGGTTCTAAAGTAAAGATGGAGTCTTGATGAGTATCTGTGTCTCTTTTTTTACTTTCCTGTTTTGAATTTTGATTTGTGATTTGTGATTTGATTCGGGTTGCTTGTTGGATTTATTTCATTTCAGTGACGAAATGCAAGCGAGCTGAGGTTGCATTGTCGCTTCTGAGAGAGAACAAAAACGGGTTTGATATTGTTTTGAGCGATGTACATATGCCAGATATGGATGGATTCAAGCTTTTGGAGCATATTGGGTTGGAGATGGACCTTCCGGTTATTAGTAAGCATCGTTTTGATTGGTTTGTGGGTACTGAGAGACACTGCATTGATATGTATGAACTAACAAACTGTGTGTGAATGATTTGTACAGTGATGTCAGCTGATGATGGAAAAAGTGTTGTGATGAAAGGGGTGACACATGGTGCCTGTGATTACCTGATTAAGCCTGTGCGAATTGAGGCTTTGAAGAACATATGGCAGCATGTGATTCGGAAGAGGAAGAATGGGTTGAAGGATGTGGAACAATCGGGTAGTGTGGAAGAAGGAGATCGGATTCTGAAGGGATGTGATGATGGAGATTTCTCATCTTCGGTGAATGAAGGGAGAGGGTCAAAGAAGAGGAGGGATGAGGAGGAGGAAGGAGATGAGAGGGATGATTCCTCCACGTTGAAGAAGCCAAGAGTGGTTTGGTCTGTTGAGCTTCATCAGCAGTTTATGGCTGCTGTTAATCAACTTGGAATTGATAGTATGTGTCCCTCAATCAGCTCCTTGCAAAAAATGTTCTGTTGCTTTTCCATGCTGTCTTATCTGACACACCAAACAATGCCTCCCACTACTTTTGATCTTTGGATTCTTTATGTCTAATCTTGAATTGGTTAAGAATCCTGAAAGCATCAAATCCACACATGTACTACTTGCATCTTCCATATCAGATTGCAATATTTTAGTGACTGTTCACAAATACGCAAATAAGTTTTCTAACTATATATCATGTTTTAGCCATATTCATACACATTAAAGATCCTAGAGTGGCCTTAGCTTTAGAAAATTGTTTTTTTCTCTAAATTAGTTTCATTTTCACCCCCCACAAATTCATGAATATCTAATATAAATGCCTCATCTGATGTTTTAATTTTAAATTTGTTATTCATATACAGAGGCAGTTCCTAAAAAGATTTTGGAGTTGATGAATGTTCCTGGGCTCACTAGAGAAAATGTTGCTAGCCACCTCCAGGTTTGATACTATTATGCTTCATACGACATATACTTTGGGAGAAATTCAGGAATTGATGTTAACCGTGCTTTAAACTTTTGTTGTGGTCATTTACGGTGTTAGTAGTAGTTGATTTAAAGGAGTTGTCTCTTTTTCCACCTGTTTTTTTGTGCAGAAATACCGTTTGTATCTTCGAAGACTGAGTGGAGTTTCACAGCAGCAGGGTAACTTGAACAACTCCTTCATCAACTCACAAGAAGCAACATTTGGGGCAACCTCAATCAATGGAATTGATCTTCAAACTCTTTCAGTTGCTGGTCAGCTTCCAGCACAAAGTCTAGCCAAGCTTCAAGCCGCAGCACTTGGCAGGACAACTGCTAAAGCTGGTGTGTCTGTGCCTCTATCTGATCAAAAGAATATTTTCAGTTTTGAGAACCCAAGATTAAGATTTGCAGAAGGGTCACTGCACCATTTAAGCAACAGTAAGCCAATAAACTTGCTTCATGGAATTCCTACCAACATGGAGCCAAAACAACTTGTCAATTTGCACCAATCTACCCAAACCCTTGGTAACTTGAACATGCGAGTCAATGCTCCTGCTTCCCAGAACAACCCCTTGTTGATGCAGATGACTCAGTCTCAACCAAGAGGTCAGATGCTAAGTGAAAATGCTGATTCTCATGTAGCCAGGTTTCAATCATCTTTGGTTCAGCCTACAGTACCAAATGGTATTTCTAATGGTGTTTTGGGAAATAGGATTGCTGGCACCAGCAACATAACTACTGCATATAATACAGTTCCACAAAACTCTTCATTGTTGAGTTTTCCCATGAACCAAACCAATGAAATGTCTGTTGGTAGTTTTCCTCTTAGAAGCACTCCAGGTATAACTAGTATCCCAACTAAAGGTATGTTTCATGAAGAAGGCACCTCAGGTATTAAAGGACCTGGTGGATTTGTTCCAAGTTATGATATGTTTAATGAACTCCACCATCAGAAGTCCCATGATTGGGGCTTAACAAACACAGGCATAACATATGATTCTTCTCAGCATGCAAATCCTTTACAAGGTAATGTTGATGTCTCACCATCAGTTTTAGTCCATCAGGGTTTTCCCTGTATGCAACAGTCTGTACCAACTAGAGATACCACTTCAATTGGAAAACCAATGTTCTCCACTGGGGAAGGCATACATCCAGGTCATCTCCAAAATGTTGGTCAACAACACCTCAATAACCTTGTTGACAATTCAGTAAGGGTTAAGGCTGAAACATTTCCTGATCCAAGCTCCCAGATTAACAACCTCTTCTCTGATCAGTATGGTCAGGAGGATCTTGTCACTGCATTTCTGAAACAGGTTGGTCCTTTCCTTCCTTCCTTTTCTGTATACATATCTTTTCACACAGTTTTCCTTCATAAATAAACTAATTTTTTTCTATTGTTTTTCTGGCAGCAAGAAGGTGTAGGACCATCTGATAATGAGTTAGACTTTGATGGATATTCCTTAGACAACATTCCGGTTTAGAACAGATCCTGCCAGATCTCTTTCTAATTGCAGACGCCAATGTAAATAGTTGGCGTTCCATATGAACCAAATCATTCTGCAATCAGTTAGTTTGTTTCTTAGTTTAAATTTTTCAACAAATAGAATTTAGTTGATGTAAAAAATTCAGGCATGATGGAGTAGTATGCTATTACGATTTAGTCTGGATGCTCAAGATCAGTTAAGTAATCCATCAAGACGAATAATAACAAACATTAAATGCACGTATGCAGAAGGCATATTTGCAAGTTTTTGGCTGCTTTTGATTGCAAAAGTCCTACCAAGCTTCCATTGTTGAAGTGTACATGAAGACATTGATTTAGGGCAGAACTGCAGAAGCAAGGTTTTGATACAACTGCAGACTCGTAGGAGCATTTTTAACTTTAATAACACCCTTATGAAATATTTTTTCCTCTGCTCCTTCTTTTCTTATTTTTGTTTTTCAAATTGATCAAAGGACTTCTGTAAGTATGTAAATATTCCATTTGGTTGCTCAAGACATTCAGTCTGCCCAATCTTTTGTGGTTGCTTCTTTACTTCGATAGTACTTGTTCAATTATGTTTATAGTTTTAGATTATGTCCAAAACTATGAATAATTCATAAATGTTAACTGCAGAAAAACAAAAATAACGAACTTTCCAAAGATCAGAAAAAGTATATCTCTATAGTCTAACACAATTCTACAATTAATACCCTGTAAATAATCGTGCCAAAACGAATATACAACAAATGATGCTTGATGATGTGACTACATAAACCCTGTTCCAGAACAACAACCAATCAAACAGTGACACTATTGCGACATGAAGATGTTCAACAACATCACTAAGAACATCATAGTAGCCAATGAAACCTCCGTTCTCCCAGCACTGCTTGGTAACACCGAAGGAAGAGAGCATTCCTCCCCATTGAAGAACACTTTAGTTGGAAACCCATCACCACCAACCACATTGATTCCAGGAGTCTGCTTCTTCGTAAACGAGATCACCGATTGCTGTTTCCCCGGCACCCTAGGATCTTTTCGAGGGTTAGATCCATCCGTTTCCGCCACAAGAAAATTCAACCCCTCTTTCCCTTGCATGAAGATCGTGTTCTCCACACTCTCCAAGACGCTTCCATTGAACGAGTACACTTCCTCAAACCCCTTCGCAGCTTTGTCCATTTCCACTGCAGCAAACCAGTCAGCAAAACTAGTCTCACCCCAGTTGAAAAGTGTCACCCTCGCGCTCCAACCTTTGCGGTAATCCGAAGCCACGTGCCAGTTTATGCTCACACCACAGTTATCACCACAAGGCATGGGATTAGGCACAGATAAACGGTTTATCTCAGCCCAAGAAACGGCCTTCTTAGTTCGGTTCTCAAAAGGGACAAGAAGTGCCTCCGGTGGAAGCAACATGGCTTGTGAAGTTGCGCTGCATGTTCTCTCCGGATTACTTGGACATCCACATGCACACGTGTTGCATGGGATAACCGATTCGTTGTAATAAGCTGAGAAGGAAACACAGCACTGGCGTGTTTCACGTTTTGTGTTTGTGATGTTGCACACCACTTGCCAACTTGCAATTGATGATTTGTTTGATGGAGAATGAGTAGGGTCGGGAGATTCACTTGGACTAACCCTAATGGGGTTGCCACATTCATAGTGAGGGTTAAGGGTACCCTTTATCTCCCAGTTACGAGGAGCTGTGAGCGTGGAGCGGTTAAGGTTGGGTGGCATTTTGAACACTTGCATTTGGAATCTTGAAGCTGACTTGCTGGGGTCCATTGTTGGTGGCAAGATGGTGCCATTCCTGCAGCAGAATGGGATTTTACCAAGCTCTGAATCATTGAACCTTGAGGGAGGAAGATCCACTATGGTTGGCCTTCTTTCACAGTTCAACACGTTGGCAAAGTCAAGTTCCTTGTAGAAGTTACCTTGAGAACCGAAAACACAGTCAGAGGAATCCACTTTCAATGGATATGCACCCTTTGTTGTGTAGATGAACTCATCGTTTTGCCAGTCCCAGCTTAGTCTCCAGTTGTCAAGACGGCCTAAAGAGTTGTGGTTTTGGATCGTAACCTCTGCCCAGTAATTCGAATCGTAGGTTCTTATGATGTCGTATGTGATACTAAGGTCACCCTTCTCACGAGGTAGAAACTCTTCCTCTGTGCTTATGTTTGTTTTGAAACTGGGATCCCTCGTGCAACAAACACGAGTTTCATTGCTCCCTGAAGATCAAATCAAACATTCAAACTATACATATCAACACTCACTTGTTTTTTTCCCTCTTCCAAAAAAGAAAAACAAAAAAAAGCTACCTTGACCAGAGGGTTGACCACACAAGAATCCATCGTTAGCCAAAGTTAACGACCGAGGCATCGGCACAGAAGGCGGCGCCACCCCAAGCAAGGTCCCCACCATCTCCACCTGAACCTGCATCTGGGTCAAATCGCCGGCGGTAGCCACCGCCGTCTTCAGATCCTTCACCGTCGACCCACTCAACAAGGTGCCGTTCCCAACCGCACCCGGAAGACTCTTACCGTCCGCGAGCACCGCGTTCGACGCCGACACCAACCACTCGCTGTGCTGAAACCCCACGAACACCTTCCAGGACTTCAGCTCCTCCAACCCGTTGTTCAGCACTGTCAGCGTCGACTCGAACCGGTACGGCTGCTCCGCCGCGTCGGAAACGTTCGGCGGCAGCCTCTCGCCGCCAGTGTAGACGTACGACACGAATATTCCATTGCAGGAAGCTGCGGTTTGCGACTGAGACATCGACGAAGCTGCCGAAAAGATGGCAACCGTCAAAAAGAAGAAGATGTTGACATGCATGGACATGGCTGAGAACTCTGAAGAAAGAGAGTGACAAGAAAAACGGTGTTTGGAGCAATGTTAGAACATCATGGTATGAATATACGAATATTAACGTTTAAGGTTTACGGTCTTTGAGTTGATTGATTCAAGGTTTATCAAAGTTTTGTTATATAGTTTTGGATTGCTAAAATGTGACAGCTTTTAGTTTTGTTTGTGTATGTTTGGATATAGACATGGTCAAGGACAAGGATTGTTTGGCCAAATGGCTTACTAAGTTGAAATGGTATGTGAGAGTAGGTTGCGATTTGGGTTTTTAATATTCATCACAATCATCAACAACCATTTGTTTACGAAAAATTCTTATTACAAGATTTATTAATAAATCAGAACAGAAGAAAGTTCATATAAATTACCATTTAACATATACTCCTAATCATGTAAGACTTTGTGTTCTTTTGCTGATTCTTAAAGGGTGACCAAGTGAAGGAGAAAAGGTATTTGTTGCGTGCCATTCATTCTGCGTTCACATTTCATGCCCAATGCACCAAACACACACTCTTTTCAATTACTAAAATGATATTTTTTACTATAATTAATTTAATTTTGATTGAACATAATGTTCTCTTTTTATATCTCAACCGCGTTTCTGTTGTGTATTTACAATGTTTACGGGGATGTAACATAGAAACATATTTTCCTCATGTATCAGTTTAAAATTTTTAGATAAAAGATGACGGCTTCTTCTTCCACCTCCATACTTTCTTTCTACCTCTCAATAAATTAATTATTATATCCTTAATAAAAAAAATTAAATAAATCATATATTCTTTAAATTTTTTATTTATTTTAGATTTTATAATTTAATATATAAAAGTTGTATATCAAATTATATAATTTAGTAAGAATATTTTCGATATCTTTTCAAAATATATGAAGATGCAGTGTCCAAAAGTAAAAGTTTTCCGTAAACTTAAAAAAAAGACGGTTTCTTTCTGCACTTCCATATTATCTTTTTATACTTCCATAATTTTAAATATTTTAAGTTTAGATATAAGTAAAAGAGATAAATATCATTGATATTAGAATATGAGTTACGGAATGTAGAATTCATAAGTGTTTTACATAATGAGTATGTCTAAAATGTGAAATTCATGAATTACAGAGTGTGTAATCCGTAATTAATTTGAAAATCATAAAAGTTTAATGTGAAATTCATTTTGTGTAATCCGTAATTAATTTAAAAATCATAAAAGTTTACAGATTATACAATTCGTAATAATAAAAGTATATAAAAAATATTGTAAATTATAGTATCTGTAAGTATATAATAATTACAGATTATAAAAAACTGGAATGACTTATGGATTCTACAAGTAAATGACTTACGGATTCTACAAGTAAATGGAATAAAAGATATGATTGGTTTAAAATATATTTTTAAAGGATAAAATTATATTTTAACGTGCAAGAAGATGCTACGGAGGTGCTGGAAGAAGACCTCCTTAAAGAAAAAGTATCTATTATATGCCCAGTTTCTTAGATATCGGTTGTTAGTTGGTTTTTTTTTTTTTGGTATGCACTTTTTTTTTTTTTGTAAACCTTCTAAATTCTAAATTTGGGTGAGTCTCATTTTTTCTTTCTTATGCAAAAATGGAAGGATTAATCTCTTTAAATCCCAGATCACTCAATATCATCACCAAATACCACTGCCATTAAAATGCATCAATAAATCTTGAAAATACTGGTTATAATAAACTACATATCACTAAAAGAAAGAAAATTCCTAATTTGCCTAAAGTAGCATGCTAAGAAGGGAAAAGTAAGTTTTGAATACATATTAGAACAAAAGTAAGTTTTGAATACATATTAGAACAAATGTTATAATAATCACATTTTCATCAAAACCAATTAATAATACAATTTTAGAAACAAGGTCAGTCATTAAATACTCTAAAAAACAAAAAGGTATTTATGAAAAAAAAAAAACTCTTTAAATTTTGAACAAAACTCCAACAACATTGCCTTTTATAACCCAACCTAATATTAGACTAAGTTTTTTGTTGTTCAAATGTTAACTTCAAGAGTAAACTCCTTCCTTTAATTTCAATATACAATGAAGATATATTTTTTTTCATATCTTTTCATTGAACTATATTGTGGCTAGTGTGTTAATATTTCATGAATTTGATGGTAATGGTAATTAAACTCCACGTTAAAGTACAGAAAATCTTGAAAATACTTAGTTTTTTCAAAGTTTTATTGTTTATTTTATTTAACTATTTCTATGTTTATTTTGATTTAATTTAAATTTTTAAAAAGATTTATTTTGGCCCTATTATCTTTTCAAATTGTAACAATGTTATCATTTATCTTAAATCCTTTAAAATAAACTTTTCTAAAATATTTTATAAAATTGAACTAAACATAAAAGTAGGAAACACAACTAAGCCTTAAATTAGTCATCAAAAGTATTTTCATCAGTTAATTAGTACCACATTTAGGATTTTAAGTATGGTTTATTCTTTAGTCTTTTGAAATTCTAATGCAACACTTCTTTTAAAATAATTTAAAAAAATTTCAATGAGGAGGACTCTTGATTTTGAAACCTATATATCTTGATCTCTTGCTGCATCACATTTAATTTAAGAATTTCAGAAAACTATGCAATACTTGAAATCATAAACTGCAGTTTGAAGGTATTAACTTGGCTCCATATTATTATTCTGCATTTTTAAAACGTGTAAAAGGTTACTAAATCTATCTATATTTAAGTTCTTGGACCAACCATGCATGAATGATACATTGTGATGTTATTGTTATGAATTTTCTGACATTGTCAGTATATTTATTATGGTTCACTTTCTTTATTGGGAGGTAATAAACTCTCCAAATCACTACTATATCATCTGCACATGCCAACTTGAATCCCCAGTGTGAACACTCTGATATGATTGACCCCATCTAAAAAAAAAAAAACAGGTTCGATTCACCCATCACTTTTTCACACACATATTAATCTGTATTCTATAAATATTTTCAAATTTGCATAACATATACATCATAATTTTAGTCTTTTTAAATATGGTGTTATTTAAGATTGATCCTCAATTTCATTCTATTTGTTGCTTCTAATCTTTGCTAATTTATTTTTTTACTTTAAATAATTAGAAATCATTTTATGTGAATCCAATGGATAATGTTTTGAGGCTCTATCGACCATTTGTTGAGGTTTATCCATTCATTTTTTAGTTGAACTACTTTAACAAATCACATCATAGGTAAATTATAAAATAATTTTTAGTTATAATTTAATAATGTGTTTAAAAATATATAGATGTACAATAACTAACAAATTTAGAAAATACTTACTAACAATAGTAAGTTGTTTTTTAGTTGCAATAGGAGGTTTGCAAGCTACATATGCTGTAAACAAATGCCATATGTGATATTTCCCTATTTTTGACCTTTATATTTTCATTTTATATAATTTATCTAGGTGTGATGTATGAAGCTGACCATATTTTCAATAAAAAATTCATAATCCAATTCATAAGTTTAAGATATAATTTTATAATGTCATATAATATTTAAGATCATATTCTTAAAATAATTATAAGTTATAAGAATAAAAATTATTAATTTTTTTATAATTAAAATATAGAATAAAAAACTATTAAATTATAAAACTTATAATATTGTTACATCAAAAAATATATAATAAGGTTTTGAAAATGATGTAACATAAAGACATTACATAAATTAAAATAATAATACTTATAGTAGGACATGAAAGATCACTAACGAATGTCACATGGGAAAAATACAAGAGGAACAAAATTATACTAAGGACCCACCCACGAATAATTTGGGAAAGGAACTTAATTGGGCTGGTTGGTTTATGAAGGACCCAATGGGGCCAGGCTCGTGGCCCATACAATTGTGTTTTTCCAAATTCATGTTACTTAAGCACTCATTAAGCTCATTTATTAACATAATTAAACGATGAAAAAACATTTTTTTTTTCGTTATTGCTATAAAGTATACAACTATTACATATTTGAGGTGGACATGATCCACATAACCTCACGCAATTACATGATCTTTCTCCTATACACAATGAAGATTAAATTATCAGACACCTATAATTATCTAAATGATTCTTGATGAAATTATAATCCAGAATTTTATTCAAGACCCAATGTCTTAAATTTTACCACATCATGATCTTTAACTATTATGATCTTGATGCATGCACAACATAGGCACTTATTATTGCATGTTTATATGTGGGGATACCATTGAAGTGACTAAAAAATTTGAGGGTTCGACATGGTTGGCAATCTTTGGTAGATGATCAATCACATGAAATACTGAAGCTTGAAAAGCAGAAACACGTACACATCATCATTATTATATATCAAAAAGGGTGGAAATTCCCTTGGACAAGAACAGCCATTGAAAAAGCATAAAAGCAACTGAAAGTTTGAAGAATGCATTGCTTGTCCATGCTGGCTAAGATTAAGGAATATATGAGTGTATTTCTTTGATTAAAAGAAAAGAAAAAAGGCGTCAATTGTGACAATGATAGAAAAAAATAAAGATACAAGTGAAAAGAAATATGTAATGTATCAATCTCAAATCATTGTAAAACATTACTATCTTATATAATACATTTGTTGATTCTTATAATGATTGAGCTAAAAATTACAGATAATTTTTTTATCAGAGACTGTGTAAATAGTATTATTTTTCAGCATTAACATTTCTTGATTTATCCTCAAAATAACACAATCTCCCTTCGATTATTATTAGATCAGAAGGGATTCTCAGGTATGAGTATTCTTTGTTTTATAAGTAATTTCATATCTCTACAAATACTAATCGCATTGTATTCTTTCTCGTGATGTTCCTATGTTGTTATATATTCTGAAGATGATTGTTAGTGAGTTATTTATATATCTTATGTTATTATACTCCCTTCTACCCCTAATCGTTTCACAAATATGAAACATTCAAGAACAAGCACAAACTAAAGGTAAACTATGCATATACATCAATAAAATTCAATAATAATAATAATAATAATAATAATTGTATTGCATGATTTATCAACATACAACAAAATATCTTAATAGCTTAACTGTATAACTAATTTATAATAAAATCGTAACACATTAACAAAATATAATAGACCAGGCTCAAACTCTCTAAACCTATTACAATACTTATAAATACGAATCTAATATCATACAAAAGATATTTACTTTAACCTAAATTATTTACACACTCCATCTTAAACTGACTTAAACATTGTGCAAATAATAATAATAATAATAATAATAATAATAATAATAATAATAATAATAATAATAATAATAGTAATAATATACATCTTATTAGACAATGTACATGTGTGTTGTTAATTTTCTTTGCCTTTGGGTGTATTATGACCCAACAATCATGTCATTATTTTTCAATAATGTTAAACCAGTACCCCATAAGCGGAATGAAAGGTTCATTTTGTGCAATTGGAATGAGATTCAGTCAAATTATGAGTGAATTATTTTCTCGGGACACAAATTGTGATATAAATAGCATTGAGATTTAAAAAATTTGACCACATTTTTCTCAGTGAACTCTGAATGTGGCATGTAAAAGTGTAGGTGCTAAGCAAGGAAAAAGAAGCATGATTGGGCAGATGAAAGAAAAAAAAAGGGTTAAAAGAGAAATGATTCTAGGGTGGTGGAGCCTGTGGGTGATGAGGATGGATGAATGAGTGTGAAACTTTATGGTTATTTATTTAAGGGTCACCAGCCTGGAAAGGAACCATGGACGGCCATTTGTGATGGAAAATTGGCTTTCTCATACCCTTTACGTTGACAAATGGTTCATGATTTTACCTCAACTTTGGGATTAGTGAATTTGGTGTAGCTTCATGAACAGTGCAATACACAAGACACATAGGCACAAAGAGACAGAAAGAAGCAATTTTTATAGCACAGATCTAAAGAAATAAACAATGAGATGAATCCAAAGCCAACCTCAATGCCTTCTTGCGTTTCCTTTACGTCTCCTCATTAGGACCATCTAACATTTTTTCTTACTATTTACCTTCAACTATTACATGCACATACCATATTTAACCTAATTTAACCTAACCTAACACAACGTAACAAACCATGTTACACACTATTAACTAAAAACATAAACCTAAATGGAACACAGCACTGAATATGGCAATGTGAAACAAAGAAGCAATGTATTAATTATGGAGAGTTAAATTAACCTCTTTTCTATTTCGTAACCGTGTTCAAAGTTCAAACATGGCTGCTTTCAGTTAAAGTAAAAACGTGTCGGTGTCCACCATTTTTTATGTCTGTCTTTTGATATTATTCCCTTTTCACTTTCTTTTTTTATTCTATTATTTTATTTATTTAAATACAAATCAGTAGAAAGGCTCAGCACAGTTGAAAAAGAAGAGTACACTGTTCCAACCACACCACAACACTACACCTCAAATAGCAACACAACACCCTTCCCTTCACTTTTCTTTCTTTCTTTCTTTCTCTCTACACACTTTCTTCTTTCCGCTCTCTCATCCCTTCTTCTCTAAGCAAAAAAAAAAAAAACCTCATTCCTCGGATCTTCAAAACATGGGAACCATGTGGTGCTGTTGTTTCATCATGTTTCTGTCTCTCACTGCGCTTTCAACCACAATGGCAGCAGATCAAAAGCTTCAAACTTCGACCAAGGATGACATCAAATGCACCCCCTGCGGCCAGGTTCCCTCACCGCCGCCACCCTCTCCGCCGCCGCCAGCTCCCACCACCACCTACTGCCCTCCCCCGCCGTCCCCTCCTCCAAGCTCCGGAGGCGGTGGCACTTACTATTACCCCTCACCGCCGCCACCCTCTCAATACATCTACTCCTCTCCGCCGCCGCCAGCATCATCCGCCGGCGGCGGGGGCGTGTATTACCCGCCGCCAAATAGGTACTACCCAACGCCGCCACCGCCGAACCCAATTGTCCCTTACTTTCCGTTTTACTATCACACCCCTCCGCCGCCGCCGTCCACGGCGGCTCCTCCTCCGGCGAAAAGCTTGTTGGTTTGTGCAACCTCGTTGTCACCTTTTGTTGTTGCGTTGCTTTGGTAGAAAGAAAGAAGATAAAGGAGAAAAAAGGAAAATTGTGGGAATAAGTGCAGAATTTAGAAGATCTTGGGAAAGTGGAAGTGAGGTGACTGCAAGGACAGTGCGCTTATTTCCCATTTTGCCCCTGGAGTAGCATGAACTTGTTTCAATTTCTATGGTATCACTTCTTATAATGTAATGTAGGTTCATCTGCAATTTTATTTGTAACTGTATTTAGCCTTTTGATTTGATTACCATGACAAAATTATAAATTGAAGAAGGTTCTATTAGTTTCCATTTATTTACTTTGTGATGGTTACTTTTTCGTTAATATAATATTATCTTTTTCAAATGTTTTTTTATCACAACTTTTAGTGGAATTGGTTTTTAATTAACAAGACACAATTAATTAGAATTTCATAATCGTTAATCTCATCCAATAGTTAGCATGACAGTTTACACTAATTAGAAGTTACAATTAAAGATACGACTATTTTTTGTTCACGGAACTTTTAAAGATATAATTTTATGAATAAATGTTATAAAAGTTAATAATTTTACTATGCAAGTCAGGCTATAATTAGATGATAATGTATTTTTTTACATTATCAGAATATTTTATTAAATGACAATAATTAAAACGTGGAAGTAGTATAAAAACAATTGATGAATAAATATATTATTCCTAACGTTATTATGGTAGGCAATGAAGAACTGGTGGTGATAAGGGATCATGTGCAAACAATATCCACTGTCTGGAAAAAAAATATAATATTAAACTAAAGAAGAGAACACATCATCAGCAACATTGTAACATTATTGGCAACTAGTGTCTTTGTTCTCTACTGTTTCACACACTTTTTCCTAACTCAAGTCACCGTTGAGATTTTACTAAGTTTTATCTTAGAAACCTCTTTTCACAAGCAACAATAATAAACTTAAGCGAGATGTAAGAAAGTAAATTCACAAATTTATTATTTTAAAATTTTGAGGAAGAGATGGTAACAAATCTTTTATACGAATTTTTTAGTTCATCACTCATTGTGTAATCTCTTCCTCACATTCATTCTTAAAGATCTAATTCGAGTATCTGAGTTGATAATACCAGGTGATTAATATTATATTTTGGTAGTTTGATTTATCTATATTGTTTTATTGTATTAGATAAAAAAAAAAAGGACACACATCACAATCTTTCAATTTGAAAAGTCTACAGTCAACGAAGTTTAATGTGATACATAAAATATATTATATACATTACAATAAATTACAATCTCTGTCTTCCAAGTTTTGCCCATATCTCTTAACATTTTTCAAACGGATTGTGCATTTAATTGTGAATGATGATGGCAATGACCAGGACTCTCACATTCAAGGAGGTTGCAGCGCAAAGAGAATAAGAAGTAGGGTGAGAAGGAAAGGTAATTTTTTTTTTCTTACATATCCTATGGAAGAACAAGGCCTACAAGGCTTGTAGTGACTTAGTTTTACTATTGAAAGCCCCACTTAACGGGTCAGGCTAAACACTGGTCCTAGTCTGGTTGACCTGTTTATTCAGTTTCCAAGTATAATACAAGTAAAGAAACCACTTTAGAAGTTATTTGTTTTAGTATCTTCAATATTAGAGCTATTTCACTTCCACTTTCTTGGGCATTTCACCCCTTTTCATGATGAGTTTTAAGCCATCTTATCATGAAAATTCACATGAGAAACTACACATGTTAGGGGTTAGATCCTTGTGGGGGAAGGATTGTGAATTTTAGTATTTGCCATTCTAGAATCCTCAACAACCAAATACATCTTAAATTGAACACTTGCTGAATATCCGCATTTTTCTTTAAAACTCAAATCAGAGCCCAAACAGTTGTCAAGAAATCTAACGGACTTCAAGCAAAAAAGACAGTTCACAAAAATAACAAATTGTTATAACAGACTTTGACAAATTGACTATACTCATACACATTCTTCCCATTGGGGGCATCCACATTGCAGCTTTCCTAATGAGAGTTCTTGTGCTTCAGGCAGCAATCTCGATTTAGGCTTCTTATTGACACTATGCAGTCCTGATGTGAATTGTGCGAGAGAAAATGCTTCAGAATAGCCCAAAGGGGAAATGCAAGCACAAAAATATGCTAATTCTTTCATTTGAATACAACCACGGTTTCTGAATACTGTATCCACTCAAATCAAATACTGACTCTGTATGAATAAATTACCAATACAACTAGACTCAATAAAAAAATAGGACTCAAAAGCCGCATTCGAGAGAACCCACCCACTGCCATATAATACAGTCCCTGCTACTGCAACATAGAACCTTCCAATAGTTATGCCCACAGCATATATATATATATATATTTAGCACAACATAAACTGCTAACAAGGTCATTATGCTGCTGTTGGACACGGTAGTTAAACTGACCCTCCCCAGCACCCCATTAACCACGGACACAAGACCAGACTTAAACCAGACACCATGAAGTGCATGGACCGAACTGACCGAACTCACCCCCTGCCCCCCCGACCCCAGCAACCCAACCCCACCCCACCCCAGACTCGACTCCAACAGTTACCCTAGCAACCCTGCTCCATCCAACCAGGTTCCTACAATTGTTCAAACCAATTTGGTTTAGAGCTATGAAATTTATATTAAAAAAAGAAAGGAAATTTCGACTGATGACCCTATAGAAAAAGGAGTACTGAGACAAAGCACATTTACCCACACAACAGTCTTCAACTAAAGTTGAATCCACCAGATGGGACTGGAAGCTCGTTTCCAAAATTAAAACCAGGTTGAGCACCATCGCCTGCAGGTAGTGTGTCATCATCGTCTTCCAACCAGTATGTTTCAAGAATTTTTACAGCCTTTTCATATATTTCATTGTTGTCATGACTCTGCAGGTTTTCGATTTTCTCCAATCCTTCTGCATCATCTATCATCTGAGCATACAAGTTGACATCTCCAGTGTTACCCAAGCTCTTCTCAGCTTCCCCAACCTTCAGAATGTTCTCAAGACCTTCCAAACAGACAGTGACAATTCTTGGGTCGGGGCAAACAAGCAGATCACAGAGAGGTTTGATGCAACCCTGGCTCACCAAATACCTTACAACCACATATGATAAGTCAATACATAATTTCCAATCATTACCAACTTGTCATTATGAAGTGGAATTAAAAAAATAAAAAATACAAAAGTTATACTTGATCTGCTCATGGGTACCACCAGATGTAGCGTTTGAGATTGCCCAAGCCGCTTCCTTTTTAATGTCAAACTCAGCATTTTGAAGAAGATTTACAAGTGGGGCAATCAGACCAGCTTCAATAACAGCCTACATCGCATATAAATTGTATAAAGTCCAAAATACCTATTGTAATGAAATAAGCCAACTAAAAATTTTATCCTTAATCCTCCACAAAGGCCAATAGAACATTCTCAAGGTCCCAAATAGAGTATAATGCTTATACTATAAATACCAATGTTCTGTTACTTAAAGTGATTTACCTGCAACATGTTTTCGTTCGTACTACAATTTTATAATGTAGAATATAGAAAACCTTATCAAAAGAGCAGTCGAACACATAAGCATGCTATTTTGGAATGCATAGGTTATGTATCGGAGATTTTATGTACTTTGACTAGTCAAATATTTTTTTTTTTCCCTTTGCCTGTGGTTCAATGACAATATATTTTATGAATGCAGTTGAATTGAAAGACTTCTATACCATCATTTGCACAACTTCATCTAGTCCTTTAATAATAAGATACTTCATTTGTTGTTCTAAAGAATTGCTTCTCTTACTTATGTTAATTATTTACTAATTATGCAGTCAGCCTTCACCTTTTGAGATTCAATTATTTCATGAAGATGACAGCTGAATCTCACAAAATCAGCACACTCAATCAGTACAAAGGCTTTCATTCTATCATTGATCACGCATTTCATATTTGTAACCAACTTTTTTATCTTTTTCTTGTGTAACGATAGGTCCTTTTTCTCTCAGGCTCATTTTATCCCATCCCATTATGTTTCCTCAGATAGTTTTACCGCATTTTCCTCACACTCACCTTTCTTCAATAAATAGACCACTCTTTCATTTATTTTCAGAGCAGCTGCTGCATTTGGAAGATATTATAATTATAAAAATATTTAATTCTTAAAATATGGATCAAAATAAATTCACGTACTATTTTAAATAATGGATCAAATAAATTAACAAACTATTTTATCCAATGGAATTCATCCTATCCATATATTTGCCATCCCTAATAGCACCACGAGTCCATGTTCAAGATCATCTAGCTTCCTATATTACGTATTACAGAGCCACAGCATCTGTAGCACTCAATAATGGTTGAAGAGATTTGAAACTTTAGGAGGTAAATATTTCCATTGAAAGATCCAAACTAATATGCATGGAGATAACAAACATCAAGCTAAAGAAAAGGATAAACAATAAAAAAAATATCAATAGCCTATTTGACTAAACGAAGGATTTACATCGAGCAAAAAATAATTGGGATATACTGGCTTACCTGTATCTGTTCTCTGTTTCCAGCTGTAATGTTCGATATGGTCCAGCAAGCTTCTTTCTTGATGCTTTTCTTATGATTATTTGTCAACAGGCTCAACAGGCATGGGAGAGCACCATGATTGATGATAGTCTGAAGAAAAGAGTTACACCAAAATCAGGAAACCCTCAGCAATGATGCATAGGGGAAGCAAAACCTATATTCATGGTGAGTGGTGGCGGTACCACAGTGGCAAGTCAAAGTGCTAAAAGCCAAAAGAGACATGCAAAACTGAATTCTTCAGTGGATAGTGGATAATGTATACAGTGAATATCATTGTATAAATTCTTCACTCTTCCCAACCTCTCACTCTATTCTCCCCAAAACCCTCAAAAGGATTGTATAGAACGACCAATTGTAACAGTCCACCCAAGTCAGCCAAAACAAATTCACCAACAAAGTTATGAAGAGTGCACACTTCCATTACACCCATATTATAGCGGCACCATATTATCTACTTAATCATCTTAGACTAGAAAAATTAACCTATCAAGAATTCTTGGTGAAGTTATTTTAATATTTAAATTTAAATTTTCAAGATTTCTGGGGCACATGAAGCCTGCAAAATTAACCTATCAACAATTTCGGGTCAAGTTACTTGAATATTTTAATTTTTCAAGATTAGTTGTGCAACACCAACTTCTATTACTTCACAAACCTTGAATAAGAATAAAATTCGGTACCAATTAATTATTGATGACAGTTTACAAGTCATTACCTGAGTCTGAATATCATCTCCGGTTACAATATTTCCCACTGTGCGAAGTGCGGGAATCAGCACTGAAGGGGATGGGTGCCTTTAAAACAAACACACAAGTTTAGTGCCAATACAATTAATTGAAACAATAGAGCAATGGTGGACCAGGTATACTAGATTTAGTACTCACATAAGGAGCTGCACCAGTCTGCCACATACACCAGCCTCAATAACAGCTTGGATTTTGTCATTTGTTCCATCAGAAAGATATGATAGCGCCCAGCATGCATCTGTTAAGACTTCTTCATCATTGGAAAATACCAATCGCTCAAGAGCTGGAAGTGCTGCCCTGACCTGTCCACAAAAAAATCTCATAGTTATAGGCCAACACAGGTTCTCTTACAGGTTTGATTTCAATTAAACAAAAAGACAATTACCTGCTCAAATGGAGGTTGTGGTTTGCCCCTGCAGAAGTTTGACAGGGTCCACGTTGCATTTCTTAACATTGAAAGTTTTGCATGCTCGTTCAACTGGGCCAACAGTGGGATTAACGCCCCATGGCCAAGAACAAGATCACGACACCTGGGGGAGTCACCAGCCACATTTCCTAACGCCCACACTGCCTGGAATTTTAGAGTTCTGTTATTCAGCAAGCTAGGTCAACATTCCAAGAAAGGAAAAGCCAGCAGTACCACACTCTCGTATCCACATACCTGCTCCCGAACATCATCACTGGGCGAACTAAGCAGCTTGACAAATATCGGAACTGCCCCATGATCAATCACCACCTTGGTATTCTCAGAAGTTCCAGATGCTATGTTCGTGAGAGCCCATGCAGCCTCAAACTAACCAAACAAACAAATTACACAAGAAATCAAATTCCATCCAAACTACACTACACCATACAAAAACATCCAATGCAGGGAATAAAACAAAACCTGAAGTTGAGGGAAATCCTCTCTAACAAGAAACTCCACAAATCGAGGCACAACTCCAGCTTGAATAACTTCCTCAATAGGAGGACTGCGCTCTACACAATAGAATAAGCCACACAAAACAAAACAAAGTTAACACACAGAACCAGCACCACAACAATTCAACAATAACATCAAACAAATCAAACAGCAATTACCAATCGAAAGCAGCTTCCGAAACTGCGTGGTCGCTTCCAACTGCTGGCCGTTATCATCTGACCACACTCCAGCAACCATCGCAGGAAGGCTTTCTAACTGCAGCCAACAAATACACAAAAGCAACTATCACAACCGTTTTCCCAACTAACCGACTAATCTCCAATCGCACTCACACAAATCAAATCACAACCACGCAATTTAAAGCACACGAATCTGAAATTTCCAGATCACAGTGGAATTCTAATTTCCTGCCATGCAATACCGATAACAGCAATACCTTCTTCTCGACAATGGAGGTTTGAAGAGGAGTGGGGAACTGTTGCTGAGCTTGAAGGCCTTCACGGCGCTTCTTCTGGAGGCTCTCTTCTCGCTTGCTCTTCCGGATCTCCACCATGTTATCCTCCCTCCTCCTACGACCCTCGTCCGCGTCCACCGCCACCTTGTAACGGTTGCGACGGACCTCCGTTCTAGCATTTGGCCTCAACGACATCTTCGCTGCAACAACAACAACCCTAACCCTAGCAACAATTAAAGATCGAAGGAATCGGAATTGAAAGTGAAGGAAAAACCCTAGGTTTTCGATTGAGAATTAGAGCGACATGGTTTCTCCAATATTCTCAGGAAATTTAAATAGCGGTGGGGTGTGTATAGAGTGGGGTCTGGGATTGCGTTGCGTGTAGTGGTGGTTGTGGTTCTGGATCTCGGATATGGGTATTCGGGTCGGATCCAGGCCCGTTTGTTCTCAATAATTAAAGGGTTTCAATGTTTTTTAATGGATGGTACCAATATCATGCGAACGGGTTATGGTTCGTGGGGATTGATGGGCCCTCACTTCAATCATATCTATTGTTTCATGAAAATTGGATGGGTATTCGAAGAATATCCAATTTCAACCATATATTTTTTTATTTTTTATGTTTAATAAAAACAAAAATTTAAATGTCTAATTTAGATGATATTTTTATATTTAATCAGTAAAAATACTTGTATTAATCCTGCTAGAACCAATGGCTGAACCTGCTAGAATCATGCTTTATTTAATTGTTGACTCGTAGACTACATGAGGTGGTTGACTCAATCTATTTTCTTTTATAAAAGAAATATATTAAAAGTAAATATTTTATTGTGCAAATAATAGAAGTTATTGACAGGAACTTATAGTATTTCATTAAGTGCATTTACATGTTTAAAAAAATTCTTAGTAATCACCTTCCGTTTTCAATCCATTTATATAAAAAATATTATTTATTTTGTTCAAATTTTTCTTGTATGCAGAATGATAAAACATACATGGTTTTATTTGAGTATGATAAAATATATATGGTTTTATTTGATTTTTTTTATGTGCTGCTGTTTCAAATTATGTCTCCTTCAAATTTATTTTTTCTTCAGTGTCATCTTGCATTCATGTTTAAGTTTATTTCATTCAAAATTTAATTTCTTTTTTTAACGTTACAACTTTGTAGTAATTTTCAAGACATTTTGAATTACTTCATATTTGAGTATTAAATTAACTTTTCTTATTTATTATCAATCACTTATATCTGTATATATATATATATATATATATATATATATATATATATATATATATCATAAAAGGTAAGAGTCACAAATTAATTCACTTGTATGTATTAATAGTAGTAATTATTATCACAACATTTAAAATTATTGAAATAGTTTCAAAGATATTTAATATTGTCAGATGTAGAAGAGTGCGTTAATTTTACCAAAAATCCATTTATTAATATATTTTCGAACAACCTGTTGCAACTACTAATTGAAGGAACTCTTTTAATCATTCATTAAGTCTTTTATTTCGATCTTCATTGTGATTGTTCATGAGGGATTCCAACAACTTGTCTTTAACACGTTACTTGTCTTTAACATGTTAACAAGGACAACTTAAAATTCTTCAAATAAGAACAAAATCTATTTGGCAAAATCTTTTTAGATTTTTACTTATCCAAACTCCTCTTACCAACTTGTATTTTTATGTCAAAAGGGTTATTCTATTCATGTATGATATCCTTATATTATCTTGCATTCCATTTTTCATTTTTATTTTCTATCACATTATTTATTTATTTTTCTAACTTTCTCTTTGTTCCATCCATATACCTTAATTTTGGAATATACCCAAAACTTACTTTGAATCCTGTGATTAAAATTTTAGATTTTTATCAGCCTTCCATAAATCTCCACACCAGTCATTCATTTATAAGGATTTTTTTTTTTTTGCTTTAAAGTTAAACAAATTAATTTAAATATAACTCATTTTAAACCCTCAATAAACATAATTACAAAACATATTATATTTATATAACACATTAGATGTTCTCTTTCTATTACTTTTTTCATCTCATTTATCTTAATTATATAATACTGTATTTTTCTACATGTCTCTCTCTTTTAAATGAAATATTATACAAATATTATTTTCTCTGTGTAATTCCCTTTGACATTGTTTCCAAGAATTCGCAAGAGACTTTTCTTTTGTGTGAAGATGGCATGCAATTCAGAGTTTTCACCAAAAGAATGAAAAAAAAAAAAAGTTTGTATTATAAGTAAAGAAGAGGAATTTAGATGTAGCCTTCTTTTCTGGTAAATTCATTAGATTCTTCGCCAAACAGAACATGCAATGGTTGAATCACAAATAGTGGATACCAGAAGAAATTTAACACCTTATTTCCACAAATGAAGAAAGTTAGTATCAACAAGTTAGCATAAAGAAGAAGGAAGTTATTAGCAAGGAACAAGTTAAAGGAAAACACGAAAAAGAAAAGAAATATGTGCATTAAACTTGTCTTGTTTACATAAAAAGTTTATGTTTGAAAATATAATTAATTATTTATTATATAATAAATTATATTAAAAATATAATTGGTTATGTTATAAATAGTTTATTATATTCTTTTTGAGATGTTATAAATGTTTCAACTTGGACAAGAGAAAAAAGAAAGTGAAAGAAGACAAGAAAAAAGGACAAATTCTAGCTAAAGTATTTATTTTAGTACTAAGTGGTTCGAGACATTTCTAGGGAGAGCTTATAGCATTTTTTTATACTTCTTTTAATCAAAATTAAAATTTCAGTTCAATAGTTAAGTAAATTATGAGATAATAATAAGTTTTGTTCTTGAATTACTCTGCAACTTTGACAGAAGTTATAGGTAGACCTAGTGAATCATATTCTGAAGTTATTTACACAATCAAATGAATTTCAACCCTTCAGTTGTGTGAAACTAAAACTCCTCATTCCACTTTCCCTGTGCCCTTTTTTCTGGATTCATGCAAAATCGTAACTTTTAACAAATGGAGTTGGAAACACAGATAGCAGAAGCTCATTGTGGTTCTCTCTGCTTGTGGTGTTCTCCCTAGAAACGGTTGACATATACTGTGGTTGGGGTGATCTTGGTGGAGAAGCATACAAGGCAGAGGCTTCTAGAACCTCTCTTCGAACACTTGCTACTTCCTCTACCATTTTCTGTGCACGTAGTGCTGTTAGGTATAAACCAGCAGCCAAGAAAACTGTGGTTAAAGCCAACACCCCTGCAGCAGAAAACAACCCTTCTCTGATGCTGTAGCAACCTGTTCTTGGCTTCGACCAATTCTTCAGATGGCCTGACTCTACACTCAGTGCTGCCAACAACAGAATCTCCGCAACTCCAAAACAAATCCTACAAAATACAACAAGTTCAATTCACATGTTTTTACTTCTGGTTTAGTTGATTGCTAAAAGATGAATATTTTTTGTATGGATTACTCATATATTAGTCTTATATTGTTACATACAATAAATTTGTTAACTTTAATTAGGAATTATGCTAAAAGTTATGTTTTTATCAGTACATAGTATAAAATGTGGACAGATGCTAAACTGTTAAGCATATGGTTATTAAACTCTTAAGACATGTAGTTATCCATTACTGTTAATTAGACAAAGGTATATTGAGAGTTGCTACTTTGTTGGTGGGAGGACCTATATTATTAGTTAACATGATTAACATATGGAGGAATTAATATGGAATTAGGTTTTTGATTAATTTAAATTAAGAATAGTTAGGTGGAAAGATAATGCTCACTTTCCTAATAATATAAGGCTGAAGTTTGTCTGCTAAAAGATGATAATATATGAAAATAAGATCTCAAATAATTGATCCATGATGGGCCATGCAATCACCCTATGTTTGTTCTTCTCTCTGGTGTCATCAAACCTCTCTCCTTCCCTCCTTTTCAGTTCTTAAGGTTTATGAAATTTAATGGCAAACAGAACAAAGAGCTATATTTTCTGTGATATTCAAGAACATGAGAACAAAAGGGTCTTTCTCTTACCAAGTTGTGACGAAGAAAAACGCAGCTTGCCATGTTAGGGACTTGGCAGAGGGAGAATCAGGGTCCCAGGTAAGCAAAGAAGGTGACGATTTACTCACTGCTATCAACATATAAGTGTGTTGCATGACCATAGCAAATGCAAGTCCAACAAAAGCAGAAGCAGCACATAGTAATGGCACTTTTCCACTGCCACTATAAGCACATTCTGATTTGGCTCCATTTTCTTTTCCACCTGTGTTTATCCATGACACCTACCAAATCACATCATATCATCCACCAGATTATGCATTAAACTTCATGAGAGGTTCATTCCCTTAGGGGACAATCCGTAGAATTGTAATTTTGCAAACATATCAAACTTGTACCTCAGAACGTGTGGCTTCTGCTATGAGACATAGGATGAAGCAGAAGAGGCCTATTAGGATTGTGAGAACCATAAGGAAGGCACCGGTTTTGCTACTCAAATCTGTTTTACTTCTGCTTGGTTCAAGGTCAGCATGTGTGATTGCCATTTCTCTGAGAGCTCAAGAAAAATGATCAAATGCAACAGAATGGGAAAAAGATGAAGTTTTTAAGTTTTGAAGTGAAGAATTGGGAAAAGGGCAGGAAAAAGTTTCAGAATTGCTTGGAGCAAAGGTTGCTTAAAGGCCAAAGATTCCCACTGTGTGTGGGATTTAATACCAAACAGTCCCACAAAGGCAATTGTTAATTAGCACCATAGGTTTGTGTTTGAAGTGTATTCATTGATGAAGACAAAGTTAGTGCTAATGAGTCATGACACATAAAAAATGTGTACATTATGGCCATTTCACCTCCAAACATAGTGCAAAGTACCTTTCAGTTAATTCAGTTTTTTTATTGCCTCAAATATTAGAAAGAAAATGTTATATAGTTCTTGCATAACATCTATAGAGACGTGGAGGGGTTGAACTTGAATTTACCTTTAAACCTATGGCAAAGAAAGACCACTTTAATATTTGCTTTAGAAAAATATTGAATACAACCTTCATTTAGTGTTACATGATTATTATATCCATTGGTGATGACAATCTTACTAAAAGGAAAGGTGAAGATAAAGTTGACCCTTATGATGAAGTGTCAAATGCTTGATGAACAAGTCTTTGTATGTGAGAAAGCCACAGAAAAAGAAAAGGAATCAGAAAGTGTTAATTTAATTAGAAAGGAATGAATTCTCTGCTTCTGACTTGGGGTAAAGCATTAAAGATGAACAGTTGTTATTCTTCACTAGAACTTGATATTCTTGGTTGAAACCTAAGTGCTGAGCATAACAACAAAGCTCCAAAAAGTGCTATTCTGAGGTGGAAATTGTAGTTGAGGCTGAGAGGGACAAAAATAGCCACCAAGAGACACCAAATAGGTCAATTCACAAATGGAATTCCGATGTCGGTGGTAACAGTGTTCCTCATGTTGGTTTGGTTTTTTTCAAATAGAAAAACAACACTTTTCATATTTTTTTAAAATTCTCCACAAGAATTAATTATGAAAATGCATTTCATAGTTATCCCAACATAACTGTAGTGGCCATTTCTTTGCCTTATCTTTAATGCCAAAATGCAATCTGTGTCACGACACTTTCTCTAAATATGACAAACAAATACCCCATGGTCAAATGGAGGGTAAAAAATGAAGAAGAACAATAGCATAAAAGGAAATGAATATTTTCTCAACCCAAAGAAAAAATAAATTGTTAATTGACATGATATATAAGTAAAACTATTATAGTATTATTTGATCTCAATTACTCCAAATAACATATGAATGTTATTTGTATGGATTCATTTTTGAATTTCAACGTTTCAAGAAACTGAACAAAGAGTGTGATATATTTTTAAAGATTCAAAGAGATCCTTCCCTTTTAAGCACTGATTAATCATTATAAAAATTTAATATTAGTTATTAAATTGTATAAGAAAATTAAGAATTGAAATAATCAATACGTATGAATTCAAAAGTTAGTGGAAGAAAATACTTAACACTAATATCTTATTGAGTAACTATTTTGAACTTTTTAGTGTGTGTAGCTTTGTGATAATTAATAGTTTACTTCAAAATGAATCATTTTTCACCACTAATAAAAAAAGTTACAAGTTTTAGCTTTTTCATCTCTCACTTTATGAAAATAGTTTGTAGCCGCAAAACATGTTCTCAACTTAGAGACAAACACAATCTTTTTCTAGACTAGCGTTTTAGGCATTTGACTACTCCACCCATTTGCATTCTGTTCTTAATTTAAACATAGATCATCAATTCTCACTTAATCTCATGTATATTTTCGTTCCATTCTCATAATAACAATAACAATATTATAATTATTATTATTGTTATTCCTTAATACTAATAATTCTTTTAACGAGACATTTTTAATTTATAAGAACTATTGTTTTTTATTTATCCTTATTAGTAGCAATGCATAATATAAGAATAGTATTATGTCCTTTTGCACATACACTAGACTATCTCAAATTAAATTTCAATTAACTAAGTTATATTTTTCTGTATTTAATGCTAAACTTAATTCTATTGTCGAAGACCACACACGAACAAAAGACTGAGAATATATATGCCTATTGTTAATGTTAGCATTTGTTACTCCATATTTTCAAGATAACTCACACGATAAATTTCAATAATTATACCTTGCAACAACTTGTCTTTACTTTTGTGAACCACATCCAACAGCTCTCTATTCATCCGCAAGCTACACTTTATTGTCTATCATATATTTATTTGATATGACATAATTCTACCACTTCTTTTTAGCCATTTATATTTAGAGTTTGCAAAATAAGTTTGATCACATTGAAAAAATAGAAGCTAAAAATAGCACTCTACAATTTAAATTAATTTAGCTAAGATCATCTTATAAGTTTTGAGCTAACTTATTTTTAAAAATAATTATTATAATATTTTTATTTAAATATATGCATTTGCATGTGTGTGTATATATATAGATATATTTCAAATTATTATATCTAAAAATTAAAATTAATTTTATTTATGTTACTTTGATTTAAAAAAAATTAATTTTCTAGTAAAATTGTTTTTATTTATTAAATTGGATCGAAATAGTCCTTTGGTCTAATATAGAATGGTGACAAACTGAATTTATTAGTTTGTTTATAATTTGAGACTCTTTCACTTAGTTTAATCAAACTTTTTCTAACTTAAAAATAGTAGGAATACACTATAGTGAAAAAACACTCAAACTCTTAGCTTAAAAATTTATTAACTAATGCAAATAATGATAAATTTATTAGCATATAGCTTTTGCAATTTGACACTTCATTCAAATGGGTACCATTTATGAGATGATTAGTCCTTTTATTCTTGCGACCCATGAAGTGGTCGATTAAAATAAAGGATCTTCACCAAAGCTGTAACCAAACAAGAAAAAGATCTTTGTGAGCATCTTTTGTATACTGTCTACACATAGGCTTGTTTCTTCAACGTCCAATAATTGAAAATAGTTTCTTGATGTAGAAGACAGCACACACTTGTTTTATTTATTCCAAGAGTGATGAACTTTTGCAAGTGATTCCTTGAGCACCCCATTAACCTTGCTGCCATCCAACACATATTCTCTTGCATGTGCTGCATTATAAGTGGAGACTCTCTCTTAAACCACCTTAAAATCTCACACCTAGGACCATGTTTTAATCACACTAAGCTTCTTCAATATCAACCATCTCAGTGTCCTAGCTACCCTTCTTGAACATATGGCTTCTGAGAAGGTCTCTTCTGATGCTGCCAAAGCAAACACTTCCCAAGAAAACCCTTCTACCAAATCCAACATGGGAAGAGAACTAGCATGGAGAGCTCTCTTGAGATCTCATCAACGTAAAAATGGGAGAAGAAAAGTTGCAAGTAACAGTGCTAAATCATTGCCAAGCAGGCTAAGTAAAGTTTCTCTGGGAGAAGATTCTTCTGCAGAATAAGTCATAGATAGGTAAGGAACTGCCCAAAATGCAAAATTCCATGTTGTAATAAGAGAGGAAGCATCTAGAATGCTAGCTTGTGATTCATAGCATGGAATGTAAATATACAAGTTCTAGATATGTCTAGCAATAATCAGGATTCATTTGCAGACAAATTCAGTGGCAGTGACTCTGATAGGTACAAATGATCAGGAATTTTTTGTAAAATAACTAATAATAAAGTACCCCATCTGATTCAAAAAAACAACGATTCTTTCTACACATGCACAAAAAGTACAAGCAAAAAGATTTATGTATTTAAGTACATCGAAATTTGCATGCTCATACAGTGGTGCAAGAAGCACCCAAACATTTGCTCATGTAAAATGAAGGAGGCAACATGTGCATCGCTGGAGCAGAGGAAAATATAAAAAATATGTATTACATGCATCTAAAATCAAACGTGAAATCTTTAGTTCACTTTTATCACGTAAAAGCTAAATTCGTACGTAAAATTATATATTTAAAAATGATTCGATAATATATAATTTATAGATCAAATAATTTTATTAAGATAGGCTTTAAAATGAAATTTAAATTTAAATCAATTTTATAAAATAGATTTACATTCACTTTTATAAATTATTGAAAGTCAGTATGACTAATTATTATTGAGCAATGAGATCTGCTGTGTCCATATTGGACAATCATTGGTGCAGAAAACTGTGTGTGCTTCCTTATAAGATCGACTACATCTCTAGCCCTTCTTTCCTTGAGCTTTCTTGCATTGATACAGTCATGGGTTGCAGGAAGAAAGTATGGAGGTACAAAAAGAAGGGGTGCAGGAAGAAAGTATGGAGCTACAAAAAAAAAGGTGTCCGGAAAGTGAATGAAATGAGCCCAACAAGAAGGCCTGGACCTCCTGGAGGTGCGGAAAGAAGGTGTCTGACAGTGAACGAAATGAGCCCAGCTATAAAAAGGGCTAATTTTTTCAAAAAATTATATGATTTTTTTTATAAATAGAGTGGAATGATCTTTTATTGTATGTTTTTTATTTTTAATAAAATTTTACACATGATTAAAAAAATCACTATATTGACTTATAGTTTTATTAATATGTTACATTTATATATTTATATCAAATGAATTTTCAATGTCGTGTAACGTATCGATATAATTTATCCATAAAATATATAGATTTATTTTTAATAAGATAATAAGTATAATTAAAAATTATTTTATAAATAATATATTAATAAAGGATAAAAATGTATGGAAACAAGTATTCAATTTCTATACATTAAAAAACATATGTAAACCTTAGGATAAATGACATTTATCAATAATAAGCTATATATAACGATAGACTTAGAATAATTGTATTGAGATGGTAAAATATAAAATTTAAATTACACATATAAAATTAATGTTTTAAAAATATATAGACAAATTAAATTGCATAATCACTTATTCATCATGAAATTACTTAAATTGGATAGAATTAAATCGAGATAGTTTAAAAATACAAAATCATTTCTTCTAAAGTTGATTTCTTTCCCAAGTTATGTGACGATAGAGAATGAGAGCAAATCTGTCTTCATCCCAATTATCATACTACATTATATGAAGGTATTTATGTATGTATATTTTTTGAGAAATAAAAATTAAACGATAAAGTATAACATACAAATAATAATCGAATAAAAAGTCTGATGCGTCCTTTTAGGATTTATTAAAACGATATTATTTATTTATATAATAAAATATATTTTTTTCAGTTAAATTATTTATCTATTTTTATATATTTTTAAATATTTTTGGAGTTTGGATTCATAAAATTTTTATGATGGATCTGGAAATTAAACATAATACAATGTGATGAATTAAAAATGTCGTTTTTTGATTTGGATAGTTTATAACAAAATGCAACAAATATTTCATTCCATAATTTAGAGCAAATACAAAATGAAATAAAGTATAACTTTTTATTTCGTATGTTACCCTTTATTTTAAAATGATTATGCAATACATACATGTCCTTTATTATTTTGTATGTGCAACGTTTCACAGTTAAATAATACAAATTTTAGATAAAATTAAAACAAGTTAAAAAAAAGTATTGTTAAAAAAGTATAATAATTTAAGAGGACCTTCCTCCAGTATATTAACAAGAAGTGTATAAAAAGGTAAAATTAAAAAATTTGGCTGAGAACATTTAGTTATAAACATTACTTTTTAAATTTTTTAATTTGGTCTCACCTTATTTCAATTTAAAAGTTACAAAAATAAAAATTAAATAATGCATGTATGTATTGAAACAAACAATATTATTCAATTTTAGAGTTTGAAGTTTTTTATTACAATTTTATTCATGATTGACATTTCCGTAGATAAAAAGGGAAGGACGTATATAAACTATTTTTGGCATTCAAGTCTTAATTAACCTGAGATTTTTTAGTGTACATCAATGATTAATATAATTTACCCTTTTAATAATATTTTGAAATAGTAAAAATGCAATCATGAACTCAAATATAATATTATTGCTTGATATGAAATATCTATCGATTTTCTTGAATAAATAATTCCCATAAAGAAATTTGATTTGTCCACTTGAGTGAGTCTGCTTCCAACCACTTTTTTTCATGCTACGAGCATCAAACTTTGAGACTTTATTTTAGGAACCAAATCTAGATCACTATACTAACGTCACTCTTTGATAGAACATTTGTTTATGTAAGGTGTATTTGGAAAATTTCCGTTAGCACTTTATGAGAAAATTTTATTTCGTAAAAAGAATTATTTTGTTATTTATATCTTTTTTCTCTTAAAAATAATTACTAAGAATATTTCCAAACATACCATCAGCATCAATTCTTTTACGAAATTGTCACCTTAATAACGCAAATGGTAAAATTTCCAAGATCTTATTCTTAATTTTAGAATTTCATCAACCATATGTAGGATAAAAAAACAAATAATATACTAACAAAATAATATATGAATTTAAAATACCAAAAAAATGTTCAACCCTAAAGAGTAATCGATTACGTGATTAATGAGAAAGGAATATTTATTTACCTTAGTATGTCCCATAATGGACATAGCGGTTAGGTCTATACTATTTTTTTTTTTTTTACATTAATCAAAATTAGGTGCTCCCAAAGTTCATAAACAATTAATCACATTATTATTAGACCCAAATATAATCAAATAGAACATAATATTAATCAATTTTTAACAAAACAAAAATTATAGAAATGTTATTAAAGGTTTTCGTCTCTTATATATCTAAAAAGGTTTTGGAATGAGATGAAATTGGAATCAGCATGAGCAACATAATATCTTTTCATGGATGTTTCATGGTACTTGAAAGCCGATCATTGAATTGGTTGATGAATAAGTTGGCCCCATTGTGTGTGTCATGTTCCCAACTTCTCTTCTTCATATGTTCTTGCATTTTCTGTTTATATGAAGTGGGGTGCTTTAATTTACACCACACAATGTTGTGCACTCCATATAGGGTATATGCCTCAGATATTTGTTTTATGCACACTGTTTGTAAGAAAATTTATTGTTACATAAATCTAAGGATGTAATTTTTATTTATTTTATATACTATACAATTATTTATATAACTTTTAAAATGTTTATTAAAAATACTAAACGTAATGTAGTGTAAAATCTTTAACTCTTTATACTATTTACATTCAACTTATAAAGTTATCTATTTGAAATAATATTTTATTTTAATGAAAGAAAGGTTTTAAAAAGTGGACAAGTAAATATAAATTCAAAATTTATAATGTTTAGGAGAAAAATTAAATGATAACGATGAGTGTTATCTTAGGGTCAATAAAAGATTAACGTAAAATCAATGATTAAAAGCAAATGATGGAAAAATAAAATGATATCTTGAAAGTAAACTACACTACTCTTAATTATGAAGGTTTTACAGTATAATTTGAAGTCTTACGTTTTGTGGGGACGAAGGAAAAAATAAGAAAAAAATATAGTTGAAACGGAGAAAATAAATATTGTTTAGAAGGAAAAAACGGATACCAGGATTTTATGTAGATGGAAATAACAAAGGAGAAATGAGTAAATTATATAAAAATATTTTAGTAATTTTTATTAAATAAAAAAAATTTAATTTCAATTTATAAACTGCTATCTTATTATACACATCTATAGTTTTATTTTATTAATTTAATGGACTCTTAAATATCCCCATAGCATTTTTTTAGTGTAATTTCATCCAAAACATCTCTTATTCCTTTGATTTATTTATTTATTACATATAAGAGAAATAATTTATTTTCTTCTAATCTCTCTATCCCTGTTTTTTTTTTCGATATGTGTAAATTAAAATGTTAGATGGTACGAAAATTTTGATTAACTATAATTGATGAAATCTTCTTAATTAATTTTTTATTCATAATATTTGAATTTGAGACAGTTTTCTAAATGAAGTCAATTTCAATGAGACACCAACCCAGTATTGGCAAAATATTTTTATATTATTCTACAATTTTCCTCATTAATTTATTAAAGAACCAAAAACATGCTATTTTTTTAGTTCGTCTCATTTCATAAATAAATAAAAAGTTACTTCTTGTAGTGCTTTATTGAAAAAAAAAAGGCATAAATTGTGACTAGACAAAACCGTGGCAACAAAGAGTATTTATATATTGTCTTATTGTTTTAAAATGTAATAAAACCACTTTTAATAGAATTAATTTTAAATTATTAAACATGTAATAATATACAGTTAAATTTAGTCTCAATTAAAAAAATTACTTAAAAATATGTACTATGACGCATAAAATTTCTTCTTATAAGTTATGCAATTGTATAATAATCATTAGTATTATTGCATTTAAAGTACTGTTTATTTTGATTGACACAGTATATTTTTATTTTTAGAAAGATGATTATATAAGTTAAAAAAAATTATATTATCCTTAATTTCAGTTTTTGATATATATATATATATATATATATATAGAAACTGGTCTAATCCAATGGTTTCTTGACACTCTTAATCTAGATCCGTACTTCAACTTACAGAAATCTTCAACCTAAAGATGATTTGAAACTGTCATTAGTCAAATTTCCCACTTCCATGGGACCATTTACTTTGCAACCTTAATTGAAACCACGAATATGTTACAGTGTAAAACCATCAACACAAGGTGGGTGAAGAGATCATGGTATTGGCTACCACCTTAAACAAGTATTTTGTTGCATTTTTTTGTTTTTTTTGAGGAATTTTATTTAAATAGTATATTGGAACAAGATTGAATAGTTAGTTTATTGTGGTAGTGCCGGAAAAAAAAAATAATACATAGAAATAGATCTATTTATTTTTATTACATATACCACTTTCTAAAACAATAGTCTTTTAAGATTTTGGATTATAGATGAAGGCAAAATAATTCTAACTTTTTTAACTATTTTTGTGTCCCTTTTTCAATATAAATTGTTTTCTGTTATTATTTTTAATTAAAGTAATATTATAGAAAATAATTTAGAAAAGCTTAAAGACTGCTGATTTTTAAAAAATAATAAAAAAATAAAATAAGGCTGTTATTTTAAGCACTGCATATAAAGTGTTTTAGAAGGTGTTGACCTAGTTCTCTCAAAAATAAAATGCATTTATTGCAATCTTATTGGGTGATGAAAAGGGAAGTCAATAGAAGATCTTATGTTTTTAAAGGTTGATTTTAATTTTTTTAAACTTATAATTCTGTAACTTGGGAGCATCTAGTTTTCATCATGCAGCCTGAGTATGAGTTCTATGCAAAAATGAAGGAAACATATGAAAAAGTGTTTTTAATTTTAGCAAATTCAAGGCCAATTCAAGAATTTAACTGTGAGCAGAGATTTAAGATCAAAGAGAATTTTCTTTATCACCTGTAGAAGACGTTAGTATAATAATGTTTAATGAGAGAGTTGATTTAGGCCTATTAGTTGAGTTCATTATCTTTAATAGTTTTAGATCATTTAGATTAATTAAAACTGTATATATATATATATATATATA
>Ga0209489_101597_pt1 | contig 46626 bp, 35 predicted proteins | sample SiratrowhiteBW_FD_187527 | JGI IMG/M metagenome (GOLD analysis project Ga0209489, IMG submission 187527) | Root nodule microbial communities of legume samples collected from California, USA - Siratro white BW (SPAdes) (version 2) | ecosystem: Host-associated > Plants > Roots > Nodule | place... | reverse complement strand
AAAAGAAAAAAAAAAAAAGAAGAAGCTAAGGGCAATGAAGTGAAAGAGAATGAAAAGGAGAAGAAGAAATTGGTTGAGATGGGAAATGGGAGTAATTAACGTTAAAAAAAAAAGGAAAGGATACGACTAATTTGCATTTTAATTGAGGAAGTTATGATTTTTATTTATTTACAGGTTTTTTTGATTTTTAATTTTTAGATTAATTTTAACTTTAGGTTTTTTATTTTGTATTTGATTTGTTTTAGAATATAAAGTTCCTATTCAGAATTTAATTCCTTCATTTTAGTTCTTATTAATTTTATTTTTTCTGAATTTGGAATGTTATTTATGGGTGCATTTGGATTTTTTTTTCACAGTTATTACAATTAAAGAATCATATTTTATCATTTTAAGACAATTTTTTTTTCCAATTTAGAAAAAATCACACACATCTTTATATAACACTCACACATGCACATAAAGGAGGACCTTTCTTTTGAGAACTTTTTGGAGAACGTTCAAAACGTAAGAAAATTGCACACATAGGGAGAGAGAGAGAGAGAGAAAATCGATAGAGTTGAATGAAAATACTGTCACGTTTCATTGCTGGCTTTGGTACCGAAAAGTATTGGGCTACGTTTGACGCTTCAATTTTGTCATTTACTGCTAACTTAAAGAGAAATAGGTATGTTTTCTATGACTTGATGTTCTACAAATGTAGTATTACTATCACGTAAGTTTTTAATATGTTTTAGTGTTCAATTCCTGCATGTACTTTGTGTTGTAAAACATGTTTGTTGTGCTATGATTTTCTGTAACTTTGGGATTCATTATTGTCCATAGACACAGGCCTATTCTACCTTTTCAAGTATCTCCACTGCTGCCTTTTGATAAGGAAGATACTTCAAGCTACGCAATCACCCCTCTTCTTATAAATAACAAACAACATACTAATCAAAATCCATAAAAAAAAGTAGAAGAGAAAAGGAAAGGAAAACAACAACTTTAATTCTCTCTCGTCACTGCTGATGCTACCACTGTGACTCTCATATCTGCATCTTTATAGCCATAACCGTATCTGAATAGCCATAGCCAAATATGAGCCCATAAGCATATCTGTATAGCCATATCTGCATCTTTACAGCATATAGTCGTATATGTATAGCCATATTTGCCTCTTTACAACATATAGCCATATTTCTAACCCATATCCGTATCTGTATAGCCATAGCCATATTTGCAAGCTACCTCACCTTTGTCAAATGTCACTTCCATATGCGTTCATCGCATGCGTTAGCCGTATTTTTTTTTTGGGTTGAATGCCTTATCCCATATCTGTTTAGTTTGATTTTAATTCTTGTTAAAAAGTCATAAAACCAGTTCTCTAAAATTAAAAAATATATAAACAAAAATTTTCCACACCTAAAAATAAATAAAATAAAAAATTATAATAAAAAAAATATAAAAACTTAGAAAATACCCAAACACGAAACACATAATTCCTATATAGTACTACGTATACCCTAATTTTCTATCATAGATGGGAATACGTAGGAGCAAGGACAAATCTTGTCAGACCCAAAAAAAAAAAAAAAAATATTTTCTGTCTTTTACTTGCATTTATTTTATTTTATTTTGGGAAATGATAAATATTTCAATAGATCACACTCGTTTTACTCATTTGATTAGAGATATCGTCTTAGAATGAGCATTGTGGGGGTATTAATACCTTCCCCACACGTAATCGACTCCCAGATCGAAGTCTAGATTTGCAGACCATTTTCATTTTTGGTTTTTCTATAGTTTTCCATAATAAATTATGGTGACACCTCATTTTCTATGTTATATTTAAAACATATAATTTTATTTCGCCGTCTCTGCCACGACCCTGGTTCCGACAAAAGTCATCTAGAACCATTCACCCACTCACGTCTCTACTCCCTTAAGAGTTTACTATCCCTATGTTTCATCTCTCTAAACCAATCACTACAAAAAAAAAAAAAAACTGGATTTACCTACGGCCAAAATCTGTAAGTATTGACCAAAATCAGTGGGTAATCAGACATTACCCGCGGATTACTGATGGGTCAAAATCTGTAGGTAATGAGGTCGTAGGTAAATTTTCCACCAACTTTTATTGATGGGTAATTCAATTTCGTGTTTCCTACAAAATTTATTACGTAGGTATAATCTATGGGTGACATCATAATTTTTTTTATTATGAAGATTATTTTTATATCCTTCTACTTATCTCATTATTTGTTATTATTATTTATCATTATTTTTAATTTTTTTATTATGAAGATTATTTTTATATCTTTCTACTTATCTCATTATTTGTTATTATTATTTATCATTATTTTTATTATTTAGGATTATTGTTAATGTTATTACAAATATTAATAATATTGACCACTGCGCCACAGAATTTATATAATAATATTATGATTATTATTATTCTTATTAGATTGACACAAAAATGTCCCATGCTCCATTTGTCTCACTTGCAATCCAAGGAAGAAGTTTAATTCTCCCATCATGGACATCTCAAACTCCCCCTGCATAGCTGACACAAACTCTTGACAAGATTTTCATTAGTAGAACCAAAAATGACATCATCAACATACACTTGTACTAGATTAATATCGGAATTAAGTTTTCTAATGAAAAGAGTTTTATCAACTTTGCCTCTTTCATAGCCTTGGAAAGTTGGGAAGTTGCTTAATCTTTCATACCACTTCCACGAAGCCTGCTTCAAACCACAAAGAGCTTTTTGCAGTTTTTATACATGATCTGGATGGTTGTGATCCTCAAAACCTGGTGGTTGTGAGACATATACTTCCTCATCTATAAAACCATTCAGGAAAGCACTTTTCACATTCATTTGAAAAAGTTTAAAACTACACAAACATGCATACGCAAGCAACAATCTAACAACTTCTAGTCTAGCCATAGGAGCATATGTTTCACCAAAATCAATTCCTTCTTCTTGATTATACCCCTTAGCTACCAGCCCAGCTTTATTTTTTAACTATAATACCCATCTAATTTGTTTCTAAAAACTCATTTAGTGCCTATAACATGCATATCAGGCGATCTAGGAACTAAAACCCAAACATTATTCCTTGAAAATTGGTTCAATTCATCATGCATAGCATCAATCCATTTATCATCACTCAAAGCAATATCAATAGAAGTAGGTACAATCTGAGATACAAACTCCATATTTTTCACAAAAATTATTAAATGTGCATCTAGTAGGAACTCCATGTTCTATTTGGCCAATGATGTTGTCTAGGGATAAGTTCCTAAGAGTCCTCCATTCTCTTGGTAGGTCTCCATTACTCGTAGGTGCAGGAGGTACTCTTTCATGAGTTGGTGCTTGTTGTTCAACTGACTCTTTATCAGAAACATTTTGAATCAGCTTACTGTTTCTTTGCAACAACTCACTACTATTTTCCTCTTCCTCTTTCTTGTTCTTATACACATGTTGTAGATCAAGGTTAGATTCATCAAATACCACATGCACACATTCTTCCACGGTCATAGTACATTTATTATAAATGCTATATTCATGACTATGAGAAGAATAACCAATGAAAATACCTTCATCAGCTTTAGCATCAAACTTGCCAATATTATCTTTGTCATTATTTAAAACAAAACATCTACATCCAAACACTTTAAAATGACTAATGTTTGGTTTTCTTCCCTTATAAAGCTCATATGGGGTCTTTTCAAAATAGGCCTAATCAAAGCAGAATTTAAAACATAACATGTTGTATTCATAGCATCTGCCCAAAAATACTTTGGAAGATTAGAATCATTTAACAAAGTTCGAGCAAGTTCTTCCAAAGAATGATTTTTCCTCTCCACAACTCCATTCTGCTGTGGGGTTCTTAGATTGTGTTTTATGCCATGTTTGTTACGAAAAATTTCAAATCTTTCATTTTCAAACTCACCCCATGATCAGACTTTATAAAAGAAATATGTCAATTATTTTCATTTTCTAAAACTTTGGCAAGATGTTTAAAAGTTGTGAATGCATGATCTTTGGATACAATGAACAATGTCCAGGTAAATCTAGAAAAATCATCAACTATGACAAGTCCATATTAGTTACCAGCTAAGTTCATAGTGCGAGAAGGACCAAACAGATCCATGTGAAGCAACTCAAGGGGATGAGTAGTGGAAACAAAGTTTTTGGTTCTAAAAACATTTTTAGTTTGTTTTCCTTTTTGACAAGCTTCACATATTTTGTCTTTCTCATACTTGAGTATAGGTAGTCCCTCCACTAGATTTTTGGAAACAAGTCTATCTAGATGATGCATGTGAATATGTGCTAACCTTCTATACTAAAGCCATGAATCATCACTCTTGGAGAGCAAACAAGTCATGCTAGATGCAATGTCACAAATGTTAAGCATGTAAATTTTATTTACTCTTTTACCAATAAGCAAGGTTTGACGTGTTGATGTATGCGATATAAGGCACAAGTCTAGCTTGAATGTAACTTCATAGCCTTTATCACATAGTTGACTGATGCTTAGCAAGTTATGCTTTAGTCCATCTACCAACAGCACATCCTTGATTATTATCGAGTCATGACTCCCGTCATCACCTCTACCAAGGATTCTTCCTTTGTTATTATCCTCGTATGTCACAAAGCCTTCTTGCCTCATCTTTAAGTTAGTAAACTTTGAAGCATTGCCTGTCATATGCTTTGAACAACCACTGTTAAGGTACCATAGCTGCTTCCTGGCTATCCAAAGTCCCTGCAAAACAAGTTAAGTTGCAAAAGTTGGTCCTCTATTAAACTTGGGTCCATTCATGTTAACGGTACCTTGGGAACCCACTTCACAAGGCCTTTAGGCAAATAATACAATCTAGCTCTGCAAAGTCTAACTATATGGCCTCTTTCCAAACAATAAAAACAAGTGACAAATGGTGAAGATGATGTACTACCATGATTAAAAAAGCTTTTAAACTTCTTCACCTTTGTAGCAACCGGGGTCACGACGGGGACGACGAACAAAAACAATATTTTTTAGTTTTAATAAAACAGAGGAGTCGCCACCATAGTTTATTAGGAAAAACTATGGAAAACCAAAAACAAGATAAGACAAGTTCGCAAAACCGGATTTAGAGTTCGAGAGTCGGTTACGTGTGGGGAAGGTGTTAGCACCCCCACAACGCCCGTCCTAAGACGGTACCTTTAATTAAATAAGTAATCTGAGTGTGATTTTTTTAAAATATTTATTTTCCCAAGAAAGAGATTAAGATAAAACAAACAAAATATTTTTTGGTTTTAGGGAGCCCGACAAGGTTTGATCTTGCTCCTACATATCTCCATCAGGGATGAAGAATTAGGGTTACGTAGTTCTTTGTTTGATAAAATTGTTAGTTGGTTTGATATTTCGGAATTTTTGAAAGCTTGTGTTTGAAAGTAGGGTAAATGAATGGCGTTAGTGCTAGGTTTAAAGTTTGGGTTTTTGAGATACAGTGCCAGGTTTAAAGCCTAAGCTTTGAGGAGCAGGGCCAGGTTTAAAGCCTGGGCTTTGAGGAACAGTGCCAGGTGCCAGGTTTAAAGCCTGGGCTTTGAGAAACAGTGTCAGATTTAAAGCCTGGGCTTTGAGTAATGATGTCAGGTTTAAAGGCTGGGCTTTGAGAAACGGTGCCAAGTTTAAAGCCTGGGCTTTGAAAAACGGTGTCAGATTTAAAGCCTGGGCTTTGGGCATTGGGGTATATATCAAATTCGGTGTTGAAAAATAACATGCAACAATTATATGTAACATGAAATTGACACTTTAATTTTAGCAGGATCATGCATGCAAACACGGAACGTGACTGAATGAATTCGTGGCAATGCAAAGCTTAGATATGTGAGTTTTAAGTAGTACACGGTGACTTTTTTGGGTATTTGTGGTGCAGTTTTGGAATTCAGAAAAGTGTCTGTACAGATCCTAATTAATGGAGGTGTAGAAAGTAACCTTACCAATCAAACACTCGACTTGGGTTAAGGGTATTTTGGTAATTGAGAGGTGTATGGGTGCAAAACTTAATTAATAGGGGTGCAAAAAGTAACCCCATCAATCAAAAACTCAACTTGGGCTAAGGGCATTTTGGTAATTGTGGAGAGTGTGGGTGCGGAACTTAATTAATGGGGGTGCAGGAAGTAGACCCCACCAATAAAAAACTCAACTTGGGCTAAGGGCATTTTGGTAATTGTGAAGAGTGTGGATGCAGAACTTAATTAATGGGGTACAGGAAGTATCTCCACCAATCAGAAACTTAACCCATGACTAAGGGCATTTTGGTAATTGTGAAGAGCTAGAGTGTAAATCCTAATTAATGGAGGTGCAAGAAGAATGGCCCAACTCCTAAACCTTAAGCCACCACCACCCTAACCCTAAGCCACCACCACCTTTCTTCACCCATGATGAACCAAAAGCGGCAGCAGTGATGAGGAAGGAGCGGCAGCGGCACGGGGCCGACGACAGCGGCACGGGGTCGGCGGCGACGGCGGGGGGTCGGGGGCGACGGCGGGGGGTCGGCGGCGACGGCGGGGGGCGGCGGCGACGGTGGTACGACAACGGCAGCGCGAAAAAAATGACAATGACTGCGGAAGTCGTTTTGGGGCTGTTTTGGAATGATTTTTGGAGCATAAAATACATGGATAAAATACATTGAAGAATGTATGGAAGATGGAAGATGATAAATTTTTTATTATCTAATAAATAAGGAAAAAAAACAAAATGTTATAAAGAGCAAAAGGACTTCCTTTTCTTTATTTTTTTTTATCTTTATATGAAAATGAAATAATAAAGAAATAAAAAGACCATCACAGGAAGATAAGAACACATGATTTACAAATTTCAAACTTCAAGATCCATATGAAAATCTAAACCTTACAAATCATACATGCGTTCTTCAAAAATGATAGTCTCCTTTCCAAAAGTTTCTTGCTTCTCAGTTTTAAACAGAGTGTGGATAGTAAGATAGGAGAATCAATCTTCTCTATTTTTTCTCTCTTTTTTTCTCTATTTTTAACGTGTTCTCCCTTTATCAGTGATCCTCTCTTTCTTTTTTTCCTCCTCCTCCCCTCTCCTTTTTTCTATTTATTCCTTATTAGTCCACTTGAGAAGTTCTGTTGGAGAAAGAATAGGGATGGTGGAGATTTTTATGGGATTCTGGGCAGTTAGAGAGTTGAAAGAGTCTCTCTTTTCCTTTTATCGTTATTTTTTAAAATTTTGTATTATTTTTTTGTTTTATTATTTTATTTTTATTATTTAAAAAAACATTAACGGATGAAAAAAAATCTAAACTACTCCACTTTTTTTACTTTTATAAAATTTATTTAAGCAGAATCCTTTATTTATTTATTTATTTATTTTTTAAAACTTGCAAATCAAGTTTGGAAGCAGTTATTTTTATTGTTATATTTGTTTTTATTATTATTTATTTATTTTTTTAAAACTGGCAAATCAAGTTTGAAAGCAGTTATTTTTATTGTTATATTTGTTTTTATTATTATTTTTTTTAATTTTCAGATTCTGTTGTTTTAATTTAGATATTTTTGTTATTTTCGTTTTTTTATTATTAATTATTTATTTTATTTTATTTTATTTTTTAAAATCACCACCTTTTCTTTTTTAGTCCTTTTTTTGTTTTGTAATGGAAAAATTCGAATTTTATTTATTTTTATTATTATTATTATTATTTCAAGAAAAATTAAACTAATAAATATATATTTTTATATTATTTTCTTTATTCATTTTTATCATTGTGCTTTAATTTAAAAGATTATCCAGACAAAATCGGGTATTGACAATTGCCCCTCTTTACTTAAGTTTTACATGATAATATGAAAGTTTGAGAAAAATTCGTATTATCAAAGTAAAAATTAAGTAAAGACAGAGACACTGATTTTGTTCGGGTCACGTCACGTGCCAAAAAGAAATGCGGAGATCTTGCTTCTGCAGAGGATCCCGAAGAGTGGTTGTGACTTTGCTTCTGCAGGGAGTCGAAAAATAAAGAAAGGCCGAGACCTTGCTTCCGCAGGGCATCAAGTGCCAAAAACAAATGTGACCTTGCTTCTGCAGGGGGTCAACATATCAACAAATTTAAATAATTGTGACTTTGCTTCTGCAGGGAGTCGAAAAATAAAGAATGGCCAAGACCTTGCTTCTGCAGGGGATCAAGTGCCAAAACAAATGTGAGCTTGCTTCTGCAGGGGGTCAACATATCAACAAATTTAAATAATTGTGACTTTGCTTCTGTAGGGAGTCGAAAAATAAAGAATGGCCAAGACCTTGCTTCTGCAGGGGATCAAGTGCCAAAACAAATGTGACCTTGCTTCTGTAGGGGGTCAACATATCAACAAATTTAAATAATTGTGACTTTGCTTCTGCAGGGAGTCGAAAAATAAAGAATGACCAAGACCTTGCTTCTGCAGGGGATCAAGTGCCAAAACAAATGTGACCTTACTTCTGCAGGGGATCAAGTGCCAAAACAAATGTGACCTTGCTTCTGCAGGGGGTCAACATATCAACAAATTAAAATAATTGTGACTTTGCTTCTGTAGGGAGTCGAACAATAAAGAATAGCCAAGACCTTGCTTCTGCAGGGGATCAAGTGCCAAAACAAATGTGACCTTGCTTCTGCATGGGGTCAACATATCAAAACTTTGAATCAGAGGATAATTTCTCACTAGATCTTGTATCAGAGGATCATGGAACTACTTTTTTTTAATTCAATTCCTGATTTGTTCTTGAATGAATGCATGTTTGAATGCATGAGAATTTATGATTTGCCTTTGCTTTGAATGCATCTATGAATGCATCATGTATTTTTCAATGTTTGGCAGGTTTGACTTTTCCACTGAGGAATGAATGCATGACTTTATGCTGAATGAAATTTTGACTCACATGAGATTTTTTACTTTTAATGCCTGAGGATTTTGATTTGCTATTTTGCTCCTCTCTTTAAACCAAATACTTTTATAGAATCATTGAATTCATTGATTGAACTTTGAACTTTCATTTTGGGAAAACATTCACAAATCTTAACGTTTGACACAAAAATATTAATACAATCAGTTCTAACATTTTGATGCATGTGTGTCGGAACGGGTGGATAAACAAACATATGGTGATGACATGTTAAACTTCAAATAGGCAATGGAATTGCTCCAAGTACGGAGGGTAACTTTATTTTAAATTTTTCATACTCTTTGAGAGCTGACCATAAACGAGCAGAGTTGCCCCAATTTTTTTTGAAAAATGGGAAATTAAGGTTCAAAGGGATAGCCAATTTTGTTAGGTTAGATGGGTAAAAATAGATTTAGTAGGAAACCGGGGTAATGAATTGATACTGATTGAATCACATGGAAGTGTCCCCGGTTTCAATGAATATTTCGGCTAGGGTGAAGAAAGAACATGGGAAAGACACATATAAGAAAGAATTGCCCCAATATTACACTATTTCATTCTTATTTAGCTAGCAAATTTGTATTGTCCTTCCGCAAAAGGCATTTTTTTTTACAACTTGACTTGTAGTGGCAACGGCATTCCTCTCTTGCAAGGTTATTCTCTGGAAAAATCATCGACAATCATTCTTCAATCAATACGGACTTTATATGGCTTGTAACGTGGCTAGGGTTTAAAAGGTTTTGAAGAAAAAGGATATACAGGCTCAAAAATTGTTTACTAGTTATCATGATTTTTTATAACAAAGACCATCAACTAAGTATTGCACGGAGCAGTTCATGTTCTTGCTGAGATCACTTTTTATCTTTTTATTTGTGAGTCATCCTTATTTGAATTAATGACTCCTATTTTCTTTTTGAACTTTTTTTTCTTGATTTCTGATTCGGGAGCTTTTGATGTGCCCCCTTTTTTACTCTCTCTTTTTTTTAGATCTCTTATCCTGAACTGAATTTCAACATGCTAAGGATCCTTGTTTAGGGTAATTTTGAAGGAAATTTTTATTTTTCAGGCTCAAAGAGGGTGGAATGGAATTTTATTGATGTTTCAGGATGAACAAACATGGCCATATATCATTTTGAATTACGATTGCTTGATTTTTAAAGAGATTAACTCCCGCAACAGATTTCAGCGATTCCCAATACTTGACATTTTTTTTTATCGTCCTATCTTTTGCTTAGATTGTCCTTTGCAGGTTTTCAATCTAACGAACTTTTATTTTATTTTTCCTTTTAATCTCTCTTTTTTTTTAATACCTTTAGCGAAAAGAACTTGAAATTCATAGCCGCGTGAAAGATCTGATTGATTGCCCCGGTATGATGTTTACTACTAGTTTTAGTGGGCAACAAACATGTTACTAAGGCAAATCGCTTTCTCTTTTGGGATGGAAGGCTCAAAGGGGTATCCAACACATGCATGCCAATATGTTATTATGAAAGAAATCAATTTTTTATGCCAAGCTTTAAAATTGCGTCAAATCTTTTTATTATTTTTACCAATAAATTCGATGATTCCATAAATATGATTTATTTGTGCAATTTTTATTATTATTTTTTTTATTATTTTTCTTATCCCACGACATCCTTCAGACCCCGAGAAAATCTTGTAGACAACCCATGCCAATTTCTTCATCAAGAAGACAAGGGTGCACATGATTAAAGCTCTGCCCTCCACGCCTTTGCTCAATAACTGCCACTTGATCAACATTGGCGTTAGTCGAAGCATTTGCATAAATCGTCGAGGGATTCTTTTCCACACTCGCCTTCTGCTCTTGAAAAGTAAGCCACCCTGAGTCGAGCAAAGATTGCACTTTATATTTGAGTGCTTGACCATTTTCAGTTGAATGGCCAACCTCTCCACCATGATATTCACACTTTGCATTGACGTCATAATATATGGAATATGGTGGTTGTATAATGCTTGCTGGACATATAGCCACTAACGCATTTTTTAGTAGATCAGGTAACAGCTCTGTGTACGTCATTGGAATGGGAGTAAAATTCACAACCTTCCCTCTCGAATTATTATTCTTCTGTCCATAGCTTGGACTTTGTGCTTGAGTAGAGCTCTGACTCCCAACATTGGGCTGAAATGCATTATTAGCGGTAATCGGAGACCTGTATGCAGTTGGCGGCCTAGGGGTAATTCTGAGAGTAACCCGACATGGCATTCACAACATACGCAGATGAGGGTCTATAATTAGGAAGATATTGTGGTTGATATCCTCCCCAATAAGGTGCAGTAGAAGCCGCTTGAACTTCGCCCTCTTTCTTCTTACCGAGATTGAACCCAGGTTTCTTGGCACCTGTGCCTGCAGAAGAACCTTGTGCTATTTTTCCAGTCTTGAGTCCATGTTTGATTCTTTCTCCAATGGTGACAATATCGGAGAAATTCGAAGAAATACTTCCGAGCACATGTTCATAAAAGATAGCTTGTAACGTCTCGATGAACATGGTGATCATTTCTTTCTCATATAGCGGAGGCTCTAATTGGGCGGCCAACTCTCTCCACCTCTGCACATATTCTTTGAATGTTTCCGAACTCTTTTTCGCCATATTCTATAGTTGCATTCTGTCCGGAGCCATGTCCATGTTATATTTGTACTGATTTAAGAAAGCGTCTACCAAATCCTTCCATGAAGCAATCCGAGTTGGTTCAAGGTGCATATACCAGTTTAATGCTACACCTCCCAAACTATCTTGAAAGCAATGAATCAGAAGTTTTTCATTGTGCGCATAAGCTGCCATTTTCCTACAATACATGGTCAAATGGCTTTTTGGGCAAGTGGTCCCTTTGTACTTCTCAAAGTCTGACCCTTTAAATTTGGAGGAATTATCACATCCGGTACTAAACATTCTAATTTTCTATTTTCCAACTGTGACAATGGTAGCCGTGCTGTGCAACTAGTTGGTTCATTTTGAACTAGAGCGACACATTCGACAATGATGATGGATCTAATCCATATTACTAACATAACCCACAGATGGCAACCCAAAAATGAGCACATTAAAAAAAGTATACCTTGAGTATGCAAGAAAAACAGATAAAGATTATATTCACTTATTATTTAATGCTCCTAAATATTTTGAATCATCCTTGCTCTTTTGCAATGCGATCCTCCCCATTTTCATTTTCTTCTCCGGCTGTGGTGTTTGTACGTGTTTGTGGAGGTCCGTTTGTGTAGTTTGAATCAATGGACGTGGGTGTTTTGTGGTGGTGGACATTTTTCTCTAATTGTATTGGGGTATTTATGAGTCCAAGTCTGTCTTGTCATTGAGACAAATGTTTTATATTTTTATTGTATATTGGAATTGAACAATTGTTTTTGGAGAGGTAGGTTAGAGGTCTTCAAATACAAAACAACACCTTTTCCATCGATCTTCACTGGTGAAGTGGAGTCATCAACATGGTTAGCGACAAGAATGGCAAAGCCAATTATTTTGAGCTTAATAAAAAAAGTATGATAGGAAACACAACCTTGTAGAAGGAAATAATATTGTCCACTTCGAGACCTTCCACAAGAATCTGCGACTTCATGACAAGAAAAGATATTGTAGCAATGGCATTTCTTAACACGTCACTTTGAACGTCTTGTTGATCTAGTAGAAATAAAGGAAGAATGAAGATGAAGCAAGAAAAATAAAATTTATATCTGACCTTACCAAGTCTAGTATAAATTTATGTCAGATCTTACATCTATGTCAAACTCTTATGTGGCATAATTAATCCTAAATATCTAATATAAAAAAAACCTCTTATTTTACTGAGCTTTCATTCAATTATAACCCATAAAGTTTTATAATATTTGTTTTAAAACTGATCTAAACAGTGACCTATGAACAAATAATGTAGTGCTGATTAACACCATTAATGCACTGACATTACATTTTTTTAACTTTTAAATCTTATTAGATATTTTTTTGAGAAATAAATTCAATAAAACATGATAAATCACTAAAAACAAGTATATAGTATAAAACAGATAATCTTTTCACATTGAAATTTAAAATAGAACCAACTATAGATTACAAGGGAATAATTTAAATACTTATATTAATTGTCGAATATATTTTGTTTATCTCTGTCATTATTTTTAAGTTAAATTTTAATACTTTTTTTCAAAATGAAATGAGTAATATTGTTAGGTAAAAGCAAAAAGGGAAACTGGAATACAGTGAGGTAAACTGTAAAAGTTGAAAAGTATTCTCAATTTCAAAGAAGAGAAAAATAAATTATTATATAGCTATTACATTAATTGTTTTGAGTTTTACACATAACATCCCCTCTTAAACTTAGTGTGGGATTGTTAACTACTCTAGATTTACTCTTAAAACGCAAGAAAGCAGTAGTATACAGAGGTATTTTCAGAACGTCTACAACTTGATTATGAGCAGGGAGATGCAGCAACTAGATTTTTTCTTGTGAACAGAATCCCGCACAAAGTGTAAGTTGATTTCAAATTTCTGTTTTTCAGACCCAAAAAAAGTGTTTGTGAAAGTGTTTGTTGTTATTTATTGGGAACGAAAAATACCTGAGTGAGTATGAATGGCCTTGACAATGGCATGATCCCGTAAATAATTGCAATTGCAAAATCCTATTTGGTCTCTCAATTTTGGTTCTCTCAATCTTCGTTGATTGTATAAAAGGGATATTATATTATATATTTGCTTAAGTTGATTTAAAGTAACATTTATCTACAAAATGTCATAATATTGTGTTTACATTATTTACAAAATCTCATTATAATAGTTAAAATTTATACACCGTAACGTATTAATTAAATGTAGCTACCAAAGGGTTACTAAAGATGGTAAATGATGTAGTGTAAATGTAGGAATTGGTGTTAATAGGTTTTACCAATACCAAACATACGATAGACAAATTTTTGGGTTTTACTTACTTTCCTACGGTTTATTCATGTTTTAAGCAAAGTTTTAAACACCAATTACTCATCTCTCTTAGTAATGTATAGCCTAGTGTCTTCAACAAAATTGGACTAATAATTTTAGAATAACATGTCAAATGATTCGAGTCGCTGCAGCCCATTTATAAAATGGTTAATACTTTGCATTTTTTAGACAATTGCAAGTATAATGTGTTTATTGATTAATTAGGCAAACTATATAATGTTGATTTAGAAAAAAACAAACTTTATATACCTCTATTTTATATCATTTTTTTATCCTTTCAATATTTTTTTTATCACAATAATTAACACAATTTTATAATTTTTTACTTAAAAACTTACAGACACTTTAACCCAAAATTCAATTTTAACTTTTAATAAAATAATGTTTGACTCAATCCTTAATAATAAATTTGAACTTGGCTTTTAATAGAACAACCATAGATTTCATTATATATTTTTGTGAACTCAAACTCAATTATTAAGGTTCTCTTTAATAATACGTTTAGAGGTTCAGTCTTGGTCTTGGCCTTCATTAAGATTTAGACTTCCCCATTAATAATATTTTCATAGACTTTAACTTAATCTTGGAATTGTTTTTAGGCTTGTAACCTCTTTTTTTCACCTCATCCTGACTCCTGAAAATCATGTTGCAGTTTAGGTACAAAATTTTAAGTACAAAAGTTATACAAGGAAGTAATGTAAGTTTTTACAGATTAGTTTGATTAATTTTTTTTTTTTATGTATCCATCGAAACAATTTGTTTTATGTTTAAATAGAGTGATGATAGTATCTATCTTACTCACCAAAATAAAACATTCAAATTAATTACTTTTAACTAATAATTTTAAGAAAGATAATTATTAAGCTAAAGATAAATCATCAGGTAATATTATAGAAATTCGATAAATAGATCAATAATACATATATAAAAGAAATAAGTGTTTAGCTTATTTCTGTAGACACCTTATCAACTAGTACAGCTTTGATATAGTCCTTCAATATTCCTCCTGAGTGTGTGTAACAATCTTTTTCTTTGTAAAGTATGTCCATTATTCGTGCAAAGTTGACAACACGCATGAGAAACTTCATTGGTACTTGAGTAGGATTAAGACATTCTTCATTAATGTCCTTCCAAGCACTCTCCACCAACTTGCGGAATTCTTTAATGACATTTTCCCTTGAGGTATTATATTGCTTCATATAGCAATCAAGGCTTGAGACAACGTGTTCTCTTTCATGTTCAAACTACATAAATAGCGCATGACAAATTTAACATGAATCCACATAACTAAATCTAAAGAAATTATGACTTAAATAGGATCTTGATTTTTGACAAATTATCGAATTTTGGTTGAGTCTCTAGTAAAATTTTCTTCACTTTTCGGTTCATAGTAATAACTTTTCCTAATATTATTATCTAAATCACTTTGTTTCATTATTTAAAATGCTACACGAACTTTTTTCATGACCAAAATTAAAATAAAATAAATTATTAGGGGTAAAAAAAATAATTTTTTTCATTAAAGACTGTAAACAAAATCTGTTTAATCTGGGACCAAAACATATTTAAGAAAGCAATATTATTTAATTTTATTCTCCTACATCTCTAAAATTAGAGGAATTATTGAATAGATGGTAAATTAAAGGTTTTCCTTCCAAGTTTTAAAACAAAATGTGTCTGTGTTCCATATATAACCTAGAAGCATTGAGCATTCATTAGAAGAAAAAAGTTATTTAGAGACCAATTTTTAGCTAACAAATGTAATGGTTGTTAATTATAACCAAAAATAGTTACTAAATTAGATTTGATTGCTAAATAACTATAAAATAAAAGTAATGATTGGATTTATTGACTAATTAAGTCAAGATACCAATTAGTCTCTAACTTAATTAAATATCAATTTCGAATCTAATGGTATAAATTACTAAAACTTTGGTAGTTAATGTTAGATACCAATTATTTTGACTTAATTGGTCACTAAATTCATTACTTATATTTTGTAGTTATTTAAAAACCAAAATTTAATTTAATGACTATTTTGGTCACAATTAACAATAATCTTATTTGGTAACTAAAAATTAGTCTTTAAATAGTTTTTTTTTTCTTGTAATGATATGAGTAAGAACAATCTGAATAAGAACAATCTTATTACTTCTTTTAAACATAGTTTTATGATTAGGCCTGCACTCATCATTTACTTTGTGCATCCCATCATATCTTTAAAATACCAAAATTAACCTTGAGTTGATTTCTGGAGAACGTTTTCCGGAAAATGTTTCTTGGAATACATTTTGGAGGTGTAAAATATAGTTTCGAAAAATGTTTTTCGGAATTCAAAATTAACTTCCAAAAAATGTTTTATGAAAATGCAAAAGTCATTTTTGGAAAACTTTTTCTGAAAACATATTTCGGAAAATGGTTTCCGGAAATCAAATTTACGTTTGAAAAAAGGTATTCCAAAATGAACCAAAATTTTAAAGAAAAATTAAATTTAAAAAACAATTTCCGAAATTCAAGAAAAATATCCCACCCCGACCGTCACACTAGCAACCATAAAATCAATCATACCCTCGTAACACACCTACATTCAAATTAAAACCATCCTAACATATCTTTTCCTCCACCACCACTCCACCGCTGCTTGCCCACCACTCCGCAGCTACTTGTCCACCGCTCTGTAACAGTACCTCCGCAATAGCTTTCACAGCGCCTTCACACACCTCTGCAGCAACAACTCCTTTCACAGCACCTTCGCAACACCTCCAAAGCAACAACTCTTTCGCAGCACCTCCTCCACAGCATCTCCTCACCCCTTTTGTCTTCATTCATAGGTACATCAAAGTCGTTTTACATATTTAATAGGGTGAAGGAAGCAAATGTGGGGTACAAGAAGTAATTGCCTAAAAATTTTAACCTTGCGTACTCGTTCGTTTGTTTAGTGAACATAATGCGTTGAAAAGAATGGCAAAGGGTCTCTAAAATATACCTCATTTCCAGCAATGTCATCCATGAGCCTACAAATAGTTGAAGCAGCTACAACAATTTTTGGGCCACTCGTTGCCCATATGAGGACCTCCTCTGTTGTGTCTTCCATGCCCAAGAAAGATACAGTTGTCAACATAGCATAAGTACTTGACACAGATGCAACTTCCATGTACTCTTCTACTGTTGGTGTGTAATTGGAATGAAACCATCTTGACTCAGTAAGGTATGCTTGGACTAGTCTTTTCATCTATAATTCAAAATACAAATATATAAGACCTTTGTTTGGTACTTTTGTTGGTTACAAGAATAAAAAAAGAATCTTTTAAACCTAACATATCAACCAATTTAACAAAAAATAAAAATAAAAATACTATTATATTAAAATTGTTTCAATGTATAATGTCTAAATAATAAGCATGATGACTTACGTAAATAAATAAAATATTACAATATTATTTAAAAATAAAATTCATATACATTTTAAGAGCTTTACTAAAATAAATTTTCAAATAATTTAATTTATTGTTTTATATTATATGCATTATATATAATACATATATTACATAATGATATACAAAATTTAATTACTAATGGACCTATTTGGTCAAAATACAATATATCCAATTACCCTTTTAAAGCTTTATATAAAAGGGTTTTAAACAAGTTCATAGGTCATATAAGACTTTCATTTAAAACAATACTCAGGTAAATAAATATTCTTGGTTTACTTTTACTAAAGGTTAAATTTAGGTCAACCAAACAGTGGTCTCTATTTATTTCTACCATACACACAAGTGACTCTTAAATTATTGGTATAGATGGTAATTAACATTTTCATTAAAGGTTTTAAGTTGAAGATATAATAACAATTTTTAATGGAAAAAGAATCTATATATTCTTTTAATGTTATATGTGTTCACCGGAATTAAAAAAATCATAAGCTTATTGAAATTGACAAAATGTTCATTGTACAATTTTCATGAAAGATCAAACTAAGTCACATGATATGCTGAGTACAAGAACTTTATATAGAGATTGGATAATGCATATTCCAGTTGCATCATTTTCATGAATTTAATCTCCTACGAGATTTGCAGATCCTATGGATCGGTAAGGTTCATAACAGAACAAGAGAAACATATTCTTATATTCTTATGAATATTTTTTATTTTACATAATGAAGACAATTTTTTTTTTTAAGTTTTTCATGCATTATAAACTATTAATTAAAAAATAAAAAAGTAAAAAAAGTATTAAGAACTTAAATAGTAAATCTAATATTAAGTAAAATTAAAAAATTTCTTTATAAAAAGAAAAATCCATAAACTCGTTCCTTTAAAATTTTATATTAAAAGTTATATCAATCTTTTGTATAAATTAACCCATGTTACATTATTATTAAATTTCTCAAAATAAATCTTCTCAAAAGCCCAACAAAGCACTTCAGATTTCAAATGTAAAATGCTATGACTAAATATCTAACTAATATGCAATATTTAATTTGTTGTTCTCAATTGACAAAAGCGAAAATTTAAAAGTTACGACTTAAAAGCAAAATTTAACCATACTTCTTTTTTAGAATACTTCACTAAATCTTCTTTTCCATGCTTTCTCAACTCCTGCTCTATTTCTTCAAAAACATCCAAAAGTGCCTTATAGCATAATTTCATATATTCTGGTAGATCAACCGATGAGGAGATATCCCACCTGCTAATCATTAGAAAGTTTACTTCAATTTTCTTTAAAGAATAAGATTCAGATATAGGACTAAAAAGATACTAAAAGTATATAAGGCATTTTTTGACCTTTCTATTGCATTGGTGAAAATCTCTAGCTCATCAATGGTTCCATAGGCATCATATATATCATCAATGATGGATACCATGGCAATTGCTTTCTTCAGTGTCCTTCTAGCAAGGCAATATTGTGGCTCATAATAGACTCCAAAAGTCCAAAAGCAAACTTCCACAATCCTGTCTCGCACAAAAGGAAAATTTGTAGAGACATTCAAATCTTTAATCCACCACCTGAACAAAAAGATCCCAAATTAAATTCTCAAAGAAGTCTTAAACTTGGATTTATTTAATTATTTATTTCTCATTTAATAATAAAATGCTACAATTCGGAGGAAAATATTACTTTGTCACATTGCTGACTTCTTTTTGATGGAGCTTCTGTAACATATTAAAATCTAGTTTTGCAAAGGCTAACAAATGTTCATTATGGGAGGGATCTTCTTGGTAGAAAGATATATAATATCTTGCCTCCAACCTTGGCATTCCCTTGCGAAGTGATTGTCCTAAGCTATGGTGCACTAACCGAGAAAGAAAGGGACTTAATTTGGTGGTCAATGACTTAGTTAACCCAATGAGAGTAAAACTATATGCTTCTTCCAGTATCTCTTCTCCATGTAATCTTAATTGGGATGCTTCATACAGGCTCAACATTCCTTGTATATCATTCAGAATGCTTTCCTTGAACTTTCCTTCTTGGTCTTTGAATTTGCAAAATACATCTGTTTTGTAAGGAAATAACCCATTAAATTTCAATACTTATATTTAAATATATGATGAATTGGATGGTATACAAGATGAAAATCTCTTCCAAAAACATGTAGGGTCTTTTTTAATAAAAGCATATTTATAACAAAGAAAAAAAACTCTAATATGATAGATAGTTATTTTCTTTTTTTATAGTTTTTCAAATTATGATACAAATTTTTTTTTCTCCTTTTTTATGGTTTTGTATTTTAATAATGTAAATATGAACGTTTCAAATCAACTTAATTTTGATGAAGTAATGTTTTTAGGTTTTACAATTAAAATTTCTGAATTTAAATTTTAAAAAAGTTTACAAAAATGGTTTGCACTTAATTTTCCTCTGAACTTGCTATATGACAGTTGTAGGCAGAAACAATGTCACACTGATGTAATGGAAAGCGTAAACACAGATGACGAATAAAAGATCCACATGGTGAATAGTATACTGGCAAATTCATACCTGATGAAATACGATATCCTTGTTGTCTAAGCAACCGGAAAAGCAAAGCAAGATGATGAAGATCATCTTCGTAACTTACTATATTATTCTCCTTTGTTGAAATCTCATAAATTTGATTCAATGCTTCATCAATTTCATGTTCAAAATGATAAGAAACACCCAAACGTTGAACTGAGTTGATGAAGTTTAACTTGGAACGGAAATTATCATCAACATGAGAGACAATCATCTTCCTCACGTATTCTTTCAATAGTGGAACTTGTTTGATGTCACTATCATCTTCCTGCATGTGGTTATCAAAACTCAAGCATAAGAAACATTTTATTTTGTGGATTTCTACAAAAGTCAATAATAAGTTAGGATACAAACAGTTTAACACCATACATATCAACTATTGTTAACTTTTATGAACTTTGATCTAAATCTATTACCATGAAATGCTACAATTAATTTATAAATTTTGTACACTACTAAAATTATTCCGAAAAAAAATCAAATAAAATAAGTAAGTCTGGCATTAAGTAGTCGAAACTCAATCTAAAACGTAAGATTAGACTTATGCAGTTACATGAAAACTAGAATCATAGGAAAGGAAATAATCCCCCCAAACAGAAGGATGAAAGTTGGCAAGGTGTCGAGTGAAGTTTGAGTTGGGCTTGGCATCCTGGGGAAAAACAGGAAGTGATGAAGATGATACTGTAGACATGCTTGTTTTCTAGTATGTTGTATACTCTATGGCTTTAAATTGAAGGGAGATAAGATATTTCAGCTTTGAATACCAAAGACCAAAAACTTAATCAATTTATAGGAATAAAAGACAGATGTCACTGTCACTAACCAAGCTTTCTGCAGCCCCAAAGAGGATTTGCAACAGATTCTTGAGGGCGAAAAAACACACTATTAAATTTATTGTTGTTTTATATAAATTTCATCTTTTGAATATTGGAACTATTAATCTCTTTTATTGATTTTTTAGTTGATCTTATTTGATATTTTTAAAATTAATGAATTTGAAATGTACTTTGAAATATACAACTTTTCAATGTACTTTGATATTTTTGATACTCGTATTAAGGTGAAAAAGAAATAAGAGTTATTTTGTAGATTATATAAACTACTTTCTGTACTTAACAAATTTTTAAAATATAAAAAATATTCTTATTTTAAAATTTTAAAATTTTGTTTATTATATAATTTTTGTTCTCTCTCTTACACTTAGTCAAACGATTTCTTCTAAGTGTAATCAAGACAAAAGGTGTTAATAAACTAAAAGTTATAAATATTTCATTTTAACGGACTAAAGTTAGAAACATCTTAACAATAAAATATCCTTTTTTAAAAAATTTTTGAAAAATAAAATAACCATTAATATTTAATTGATTGAGAAAACAAAAAATTATTATGTATAGTAAATAATTGTCCATTTTATCGTGCAGTTAAAATATACCGAGATATTTTTATTGTGAGAGATAACAAAAATTATTTAATATATAAATCTTAAAATAAAAATAATAAAGACATTGATATATTAAAAAATAATTTAGTGCAGGAAACAATTTATATTACCAAAAGAAATATACTATTTTGAAATGATTTTACTATTTTAATAAATTCATACGAGAAAAATTAGATTGAGAATAATTTAGGAGAAAAGACACAGGAAATATATATAATATAAACTTTTTATCTTTTCAGTTTTTCTTTTTCTTTGTCTTAGATCTTTTTTAGTTACTGCTCCTTCTACTTCTCTTTATATATTATACATTTGTTTCACTTGTTGCATTGTTTTCACATGTTCTATTTCAGTTGTTGCATTGTTTTCACATGTTCTATTCACTTGATTACTAGATGTTTGGACCCATGTGACACCTCAGTTTCAAGTCTCTGCATGTAGAAACCATTGCAAATATGTTTCTCTTTTCAAACCCTATTTGGCTATTAAATTTCATGTAATTTTATTTATTTATCTTTCACATACAATAATTTTTAAGTATAATATCTATGTTGCACTTTAAAACTTCTGTAAGTTTAAAAAGTTGTATTTTGTTATTGAATTGAATTCACACAATTTTATCCAATTATGATGTTAGCAGTTTTAATCTTTAAACTTCTATTGTGGTTGTGGACTTATGGAAGTTGTAATTCTGATTAATTGTTGGAGTTAACGTTTAATTGTTTCAAATTCTGTTAGAATAATTTTCTACTTACGCGGTGGTCCCATACAGAATGTAGAAAACCTTTGTAGCCACTATAATTTTTTTTTTAAATAAAAATTTGTTTAATGTGAAGGGAAGAAAATCCAATAATTCATTGTAGTGTAGGCTATTTTAAAATAAATTATAATTTTTTTAATTCTTATTAACTTACACTAATTTTAAAAATTAAATATATATTAGCATTGAATAACCTGATATTACAATATAATAAATTATTTTAAATTTTAGTGAAGTCGACACTATCTTAATTTTTGTTTATTTTTATTATTATATTTAATTATTAATTATAGACAGTAAATTGGATAGGGATGTCTAATTTCAGTCTTTTATTAAAATAAAGTTATATTATATTATGTTTATTAATTTATAATATATTGCATAAAATAAAAAAATTATTTTGTCGAATGTGTTGGTATTGGTATGGATTCTATTTCTAATAAATATTGTTAGATTTTAGAAAATTTGTATTTTAAGTATTATATTATTTATTTTTTTAAGATTTGTTTATTGAGATATTTTTGGTAAAATTAGTGATAGTGTAATATTTGATTAAGTTACTTTTTTAGAAGTCTTAATATGGATTTAGTTTCATATAGAATGTATCTTATGTCAATTTTTTCTTATCAACTTTGCAAAATAATAATGACATCTCTCCTACCAGCTCTCGGTACGAAGCCTATTCTTTGTTTTTTTCTCTTTTTCCTCTCGCACACTTAAGTAATGTTTCATAACATTTTGATGCTAAATTCTATTTCACAACGTGCTTAATTTAATGATAATGGGGGACCTTTTCACTCAAAGTTCTTATTCTTAGCCACACCTTTGGGGCAAAATATTATTTTTATAACCTATTGGCAAGAAAAAAAAAAAAAAAAAAAAGCTATGGTAACTCATGAAATAAATTATACACAAAAAAAGGTCACTTCAAGGAAAAAAAATAATCATAACGAATAAAACGTAACCGTCTCACTAAATAAAAGCTTATTCATAACATAAGAAAAAATGGATATAAGATTTTAAAAGGTAATTTATTTTTACATGGAATTTGAAATGCTTTCGAATAATGTTGTTTGAATATTTTTTTTTTTAAATTAAAGTTTTAGAATTTTATGACAACAAATTTATTATTTAAAATTAGAAAAACTAAATTAATTTAAAAAATCTTGAATAACTTTAACTTAAAATTAAAGATGATCGAATAAAATAGATAATTAATATTATAATCCAATTTGATGAACCTTGTTTTACTATCAAATTTATTGAGAAACGATTTGGATTTAATTAAAATTATCTATACTGAATTTTTGTTGTCCCTTTTTGCAGTAAATAAGTTTATTGTTCATCACACAATCTAAGATACTGTATTAAATGATCTACAAATAATTGTTTTTATTTATTTAAAAATGATATCCATCATCAACATAAATATGTAAAAATAAAGTGTGAAACACGACTTACATTAAAACTGTTTCATCTAAGAAATTAAATATATATAATGAAAAATAAAATGTTGCCCACATGCATTACATAATATTAGTCTTTGACTACCATTCTGCCTTAATATGAAAAAAAAAAAAAAAAAATCATTTCTCCACTGAGTTAAAGTGTAGGGTGCATAAGTGGAAGAAAAATACTTATCTCACAATTTCACAATTTAGTTATGTGGAACTTATTTAAGTTTACTAAATAATATTTATCAGATATTAGTGATGCAAATTTACCACCGAAGCTCTAACAATTTGTTTTAGTTCATTTTCAATTATAAAATTTTCATAGAAAACAATTTTTTTTTCTCAGCTTCTCTTTTTTTTTGTCTTAGATGTTCTTTAGTTTATTCTATATTTTTTATATGTTTTTTCACAGGTTCTATTTCACCTTGATTACTCTCAGTGGATGTTTTTGGACCCTTGTGACACCTCCTTTCAAGCCCCCCTGTGTGGATATACCATTTCAAGTAATTTGATTTATTTATCTTTCTCATACAAATTGTTTAAAGTGCAATCTGAAACTTGTGTAAGTTCAAAAAAGTTGTAATTTGTTGTTGAATTGAATTCACAGAATTTTATCCAATTATGATGTTTGCAGCTTTAATCTTGGAACTGCTATTGTGGTTGTTGACTAATGGAAGTTGTAATTCTGATTAATCGTTGGAGCTAATGTTTAATTGTTTCAAATTCGGTTAATTCCTCGAAATGGAAGGATGAATGTTTGCAGTGTGTAGAGTGTAGAGTGAAGTTTGAGTTGGGTTTGGCATCCTGTGGAAAAACAGGAAGTTGATGATGATGCTTTACAAGTGAAAATTTTTTTTCACGTTTTTGTGAAATCGTAGTACGGTAGTAAGATCTTTTTCACTTAAAATCGTTTTCTTGACACGATTTATTTATTTTAATAATTTTCTTTTGACTAGTACGATAAACATTAAATAAAATTCTACCACTTAAACCTATTTTAGACATGTTTGTTTTCTAGCCTTAAACCTACTTTAGACATGCTTGTTTTCTAGCATACTGTGCTTAAACCTTCTTTAGACATGCTTGTTTTCTAGTATATTGTACTCTCTGGCTTTAAATTGAAGGGAGATAAGATATCTCATGCTTTGAATATGAAAGACCAAAACTCCATTAATTTATAGGAATAGAAGACAGATGTCATTCTCACTAACCAAACTTTATGCAGGCCCATAGACGATCTGAGACAGACTCTTGAGGGCGAAAAAAAACTTTATTAAACTTATTGTGGTTTTATTTTAGATTTCATTTTTTGTTGATTTATTAAGAGTAATGTTATTTTGATACTGGTATGTGACAATATTACTATTTGACATTGCTTACAGGGAGAAAAATATAATATTTTATTAGTTGTGGATCCAGGTAAGGAATATATATTATTTTGAATTAAAAAGATGTGTTTTCAATATTTTTTTCATCTTTTCGCTTTCTCTTCTTTCTGTTTTTTCATCTTCTCCCTTTTGAAGCAACGTTGAAGAAAATCCCAAAGTGCCTCATTCTTTCACTTCCCTCGTCTCACTCTAGCACTCTCACTGCACTGCTCTCGTATCCTTGCACCCGTCTCCTTACTTTCGTCCTCTCTGCTCTCGTCTCCCTGCTCCCGTCTCCCTGCTCCCGTCTCCCTGCTCCCGTCTCTGCTCTCGTTTTACTATTCTCGTTTTCTGTTCTTGGTTGTTGATGGAATAGAAAAAACTTTTTTGTTTGTCGTTTGATTTCCGTTGGTGGTTGAAGTAAAGTTTGGTCTTTTCTGTGATTTACAGTGTTCTTCTTGGTTGTTGGTGGAAAAAAATGATTTATGTAAGGGGTTTAGGTTTGTAATGTTCACTACTAGAAAATTGTCAAATAGTGACCGAAAAAATCGGTCACTATCGGTGTTCGAACCAGTGACCGAAAAAATCGGTCACAGAATCAATCACAGATTCGGTCACAGAAATTGGTTACAGAATTGGTCACAGACTCAGTCAAAAATTCGATCACAATATATAATAATAATAATAGTAATAATAATAAAAATAATATTAATAATAATAATATTATAGTACTAATAATAATAATAAATAAAATAATTATAATAATATCGATAATATTAATAATAATAAAAATAACAAAATGATAATAGTAATAATAATAACAAAAATAATAATAATAATAATAACAATAATAATAATAATAATAATAACAATAATAATAATAATAATAATAATAATAATAAGAATAACAAAAATAGTAATAATAATAATAATAATAAAAAGAAGAACAATAATAATAATAATCTAAATGATAATAATATCAATAAGAATAATTATTATTATAATAATTATAATAATTCTGAATTAGTTATTGGCTGGTTTTCTAATGTCCGGGTTTCACTGGAGTTTGGTTTCTGCGTTAGGATAATTCTAAAAATGTATTTGGCTGAGTTCAAGAGGGGGTGAAGTTAGAAGATTTTTTTGCAATTTAAAAAACTGAAAACATTTTTCACAAATAGAAAAGCTTTAATGAATCTTAATGACCAATGATACAAGGTGCAGAGGAGAAATAAATTGATTTCAAGCACAAATAAACTGATTTATTTTTTGGCAGAGTCTAATAACCAATATTGTATACGAGTAAGATGTATCTAGCAGCAGAAATCAGATTATAATAATGTAACAAGGCAAAATCAGTACAGGATCACCCAAGATACAATATAGTAACCACTCAAAGATGTGTCACACAAATTGATAGGTGAATTACAAATCAGTCAAGGCAAACTTGTATGTGTTATGAACTGTGTATAAGGAAAAACCAAACTGCACTAGTCAATTAAAGGATTCACAAAGACTGATTGCGGAAACAATGTAGCAGAACCAATATAAGAATAAACCAGTGCTGAAAAATCAATTTAAAGAAGTACTAGATTTAAGTAGTTCAAGTGACACCACAAACTAGATTTATCAAAACAGATGCAGTACACAAAAACAACAGTTCTGCAATGGCTATAATTTAAAAGCACTCAAAAACAAGAATGATCCAAATTTTACGACAGTTAATATGTCAGCAAGGTAGATTGAAATTTCTCTGTTTGAAAAACCAGTTAATCTATCAACCACAATACCAAATCAAGAAATGCTTAATACCTAATCTATTGATGAAAAATAAGAACAAGATTGCAGCAAGAATTTATGAGAAACATAAGCTAAGACAGTCTTTCAAACCAGTAACCAAGTAATAGTCAAATGTTCAATTAGAATGACAATTATGCAGTAAGTTTTCTACAGGAAATAAATCACAACTAATACACAATTTTAGTGCTATGATGAATGATAGACTGTGAAACTGCAGTATGAAAATTAATAACTATGACGCAACCATAGCACATTATAACTACTAAAACCAAATCTGTGATGAACTAAACAGATTAGCTATACAAGAGATAGTTACAATAACCAAATCTGTTTATACTCAAAGACAATGGGCAGCGCAGAAACTGAACAAGAGATCAAGAGAAGGGTAAAGAAGGAGAGACACAATCAATTTTATACTGGTTCACCCTTCCTCAAGGGCTACGTCCAATCTTCTTTGTCCAACTAGCAAAGGAAGTTTAACTAAGACATTCAGTTGTTCAATTACAATCAATCACATAGTTCTCACTAATCAAAGCTGTATCTGGTCAAATAATTGTAGTTAAATACAGTACTAGGAAGTGACTCCTAAGTCGTCTCCCAATGACCTAGTTCTTGTTAACGTATTAAACACACAAAGAGAAAAAAAGGAGGGAGGGGTTTCGTGAAATATTTAATAAAATAAAAACCAACAACCGAATTAAATTTCCTAAACCGAATTAATCAACCTTCTTAATTAGATTGCAGTCCGCTTATCACAGGATACATAAATTCATGCTCAACTTATTGAACCCTAATTCCAACCCGAATTAATTAACTAAGCGAGAATTAACACAAGTTTTCCTTATGCAAATTAAGCATTCACATACATCATTCATTCTATCTCAACAACTCGTGACTCACTCCATTAAGCATGAACAGAGACACGAAATTCATATTAACTGAAACATTAAGCATGAACCAGTAAAAGCATTAAGCACGAAAATAAAATGATGAAGAGTTAAGAAACGAAGAGAGCAAAATTAACATCATATCAACCTCAAAGCTTCCTTGCAATCTGAATCAAAAGGCTAACCTTATAAATTAGTCTTCCATTAAATTAGATAAAGCAAACGAAGATTAAACGCAAAATGAAATTAAAATGAAAAACGAAATTAAATTAGGAAAATGAATTTAAAATATAGAACGAAATTTAATTGAAACAAAAACATAATGTAATTGCAGAGAAAAGAAAATAAATACAGAACCAGTTTTTCCAGAGAGAGAACGAATTGAATCCTAAAAGTAGAGAATAAAGAGTTGTTTGCTTCTCTCTTCACCTCTCTTTTGTAACAGGCGGCTAGACCTAAATAAGTGTTCAACACTAAACCTAATGGGCCAAAATTTATTCAATTTTAGTCCAACGAATAAAAACTAAAAATAAAAACTGATAATGTGACAGCTCCTCTTCAATTCCAAAATTAATTTCCATGTCAAATAAAATTCCAAAGTTGCCCTAAAAATAATAATAAAATTAGCTCAGAAAATTCAAATTAAATAAAATTATGAATTTCTGGTAAATGAAGCCCAAACAGTGAAATAGAAAAAATAATAAGTAGTTAAACACAAATGACTAATAAAAATATGTACATAAAGACAAGTAAATAGGGGAAAATAATGACTCATCAAATTTCCCCACACTTAGACTTTTGCGTTCCAGGGCAAAATCATGATATAGAGTAAGGAATAAATCCAAAATCATCAAAGAGAGTGACACAATAAAAAGAAACTGAACCAAACAAATGGACAACCTAACATCTCCTTAATGAATCCTGGAAAAGAAAGGAATAGATAACATCCAACACACAAAGGGCAAAGAAACAAGATATCTATGAACATCATCCGAGTAATTCAAAGCATAACAAGAAAATCAATTAGCTTAAGAGGTGATCAAAATCAATATAATCTCACAAAGTGCACTGTATATTGTATCTCTCAAGTGTTTAAGTTACTGTATATATATACTCTCAAGGCACTAATGAAAAACAAGCAACAATTAGACTTGGGAAGCCTCTAAGATCAACACCCAATGCACACACATAAAGATCATAAGGTCTTTTAGGGTTGTAATGGGGCTAAGGACAAGGTAGGGAGTAAAATATGGAATAACTAGCTAAAACTAGAGGAATTGGAGAAGCAATGGGGAATAAGTCGAAAATAAGCATAAGAAGTAAACCCAAAAATCTCTACTAAACTTCTAAAAGCATTCATCTACCTTTTGCGTCAACATTTTTTTCTTTTTCTTTTTTTTCGTATTTTTGTTCTTTTTTTTTATTTTTTTATGAAAATAGAAACAATGTATATGAACAAACAATATAAAAACCCTAAACAAATTAGCCAAAAACATCATCTAATGAAGCACACATACACCTCCACACTCATTCAAGAACTTATTCCCAAAACAATTCCAAAGCTCCAAAATTCCCTAAGGTTAAGGTTATCATTCTTTTTCACTTAAGGCTTGTAATGAGCTTAAAAACAAAAAAGGGAATGTAGGCTCAACAGGGGTAATCAAAGGAAATAATGTAAGGTATGCTTATTTGGCTAGAGGCTATTCAAAACAAAAATTCCTTAATCATCTCAAAACATGCGTGTGAACCGAGTTGTATCAAAAAGAGTCAAGCCAAGGCCATCGTGCAAGCAATCAATAGGCATATCACACAAACAAAAAATAGAGAATGACTCAAACCTCACACAGGGTATATCTGTTATATTCAAATCAACCTCTCAAACCTCATGATTAACTTGATTAGCAAAGAAAAACACGAATTTCAATCCATAAAGTATCAAGCAACTCATATCCAAGAATGAACTATGTGTCTAGTGCTTATACAAAGTCCAGAAAACCAGAGAAACATGCAAAATTGTCCAGAAAATCAAAGAAACATGCAAAACCGTAAAGAAAACATAACCCTAAAACAATATTTAAACTAGTCTCCCCCCACACTTACTACACAGTGTCCCAATGTGTTGCAAGCAGAAAATCATAATAATCAAATCACCAATATGATCAGACACGTGGAATAAAAACAAGGAAGGAGAAGGAAAAGAAAACTCCCCAAGTCAGGGCGGAAGATGGAAGAGAAGTGGGATCAAGTAGAGAGATCTCTTCCACGACTGTATCCAACAAAGAGGGATTGCTGAGGAATGGCTTCAGTTGGTGCCCATTGACCTTAAAGCTCTTGCTTGTGGACTCACTTTTGATTTCAACTATTCCATAAGGATAAATGTTAGTAACAACAAAAGTTCTCATAAGCTTCCAGACGGATCTGCCTCAACAATTTTTTTTTATTTTATTTTTTCATTTTTTTTCATTTTTTTTATTTTTTATTTTTGGATTTTTTTTAATTTAAAAAAAAATTATGTAGCAAATCCTAACAAACAGAAAATTAACTGATGTACCAAGGAAAAACAAAAATTAGAGTTACTCTATAGCAACAACTTAATTAGTTGTTTCACTTGCTACTCTATCCTTAACAGAGAAACCAATGGTCCCCGACAACGGCGCCAAATATGATTGAACTCGTATCTGGTCAAATAATTGCAGTTAAATGCAGTACTAGGAAGTGGCTCCTAAGTCGTCTCCTAAGGACCTAGTTCCTATCAAAGGATTAAACTCACAAAGAGAAAAGGGGAGGGTTTCGTGAAATATTTAATAAAATAAAAATCAACAACCAAATTAGATTTCCTTAACCGAATTAAATTACCTTCTTGATTAGATTGCAGTCCGCTTATCATAGGATACATAAATTCATGCTCAACTTATTGAACCCTAATTCCAACCCAAATTAATTAACTAAGCGAGAATTTGAAAAACAAGTTTAGGCCGAGTTCAAGAAGGGGGGGGGGGGTTGAATTGAACTTTTAAATTTTCGCAAAGAAGGAAAGTGATTTAGATTGGAGAATGAAATATCTTGGTTAAATCAATGAATGCGAAATTCTGGAATGTCCAGTAACCAATTCAATCTACTGAAGCACATATTCAATTAATTGAATGAATGTAGAAATATGAATATACTTAGATTCAGTCCAGAATTGATACAAAAATATGCAAATCAATTTAATGAAATATATTTGATTACATGCATAGCGGAAGTTATTAGAGTTTAATTCATATTACAAAATTAAAGTACCACTTCAAGATTCAGTATCCAATATCAAGAAGTTTCAAATATAGTCCAGTGAGTTTCAAGAAAGCCCTTAATGAATATTCTATAATTTAATTGAATCAGATGCAACACCACAAGTCCAAAGAGCAACTAATTTCCAATTCAGAAAGCACTTAACGAATTATAGTGATTAATTAAGTATGACAACACCAGCAGATAAAAGAAAACTTTCAATAAGAGAGAAGAAGGAATCAAGAACACAAAGATTTATCCTGGTTCACCCTTCCTTAAGGGCTACGTCTAGTCCTGTGCAAACTAGCAAAGATTTCCACTAAAAAGATCACAAGATCAGTTTACAACCCTTGCTCCCAGCAAGTTATCACTGCTCCCCGCAGCACCTACACCTAACTAAACCCTTCAGCAAAAGTGAATCAGAGTAGAAACCCACTACACAACCGAATTACAAACCCAGTAATTGAATACAATCAAAAACATATTACAACTCCAGATGAATCAAGGATTATCAATTCAATGTCTCTACACAAAATAGTATACAAATGTATTAAGACCAAGTGTAGCAGACTTAGCTTTGATCTAGAACCAAAGTCACAAACTCTCACTTAAGAAATGCTTCAAGATTCACTTTCTTCAAGGTTTATTGTGTGAAAGGCAATGTCGCAATGTGTTCACACAAATTGGGCGCTTCTTCTCTCAAAGAATTCTCAAAAATGTTTTTCTTGTTGTTCTCAAATCTAAGTGCTCTATGCCTTTATATAGGCAAACTGGTTTTTAAACAAAGTTAGTTGTCACCTATTCAATCAATTGGATAAACCATTCAATCGATTGAATTAACCGTTAGAAGACTCAGTCAAAATTCAACTTGTAACAATAATAATTGTAACAATTCAATCGATTGATTCAATTATTCAATTGATTGAATAGTCTATTAATAAAAAAATCAGTACAAGTTATTTTTTTGAAATCCAGTTCAGTTTTAATCAATCCAATTTTGACACATGTGAATCTTTAAGCTCCTCAAGATTGATGATCTATGCTACTTCTGGTTAAGTACCAAGCCAACACTCACACACAAACCCAACTAAGGACCTAAGATCGAATCACCCAACCATCTTCATGTTGGCTCAAAGTCATCCATTTGAACATCTCTTGTCCAGGTTAGTTCCACCAGAATTTCAACAAGCTTTGATATATATTGACTTCATCAAATCACGTGTTGAGGATTGGTGCTAACAGAATTAACACAAGTTTTCCTTATGCAAAGTGAGCATTCACATATATCATTAATTTCATCCCAACAACTCGTGACTCACTCCATTAAGCATGAATAGAGACACAAAATTCATATTAACTGAAACATTAAGCATGAACCAGTAAAAACATGAAATGATGAAGAGTTAAGAAACGAAGAGAGAAAAACTAACACCACAACAACATCAAAGCTTCATTGCAATCTAAATCAAAAGGATAACCTTATAAATTAGTTTTCCATTAAATTCGAATAAAGCAAACGAAATTAAAATAGAAAACGAAATTAAAATAGAAAACAAAATTAAAATAGGAAACAAAAATAAAATAGGAAAACGAATTTAAAATATAAAACGAATTTGAATTGAAACAAAAATAGAACATAGTTGCAGAGAAAAGAAAATAAATACAGAATCAGTTTTTCCGGAAAGAGAACGAACTGAATCCCAAAAGTAGAGAATAAAGAATTGTTTGCTTCTCTTTTCGCCTCCCTTCTATAACAGGCAGCTAGACCTAAATAAGTCCTCAACATTAAAACTAATGAGTAAAAGTTTATTTAATTCTGGTCTAACAAATAAAAACTGAAAATAAAAACTAAAAAAAAATGATAATGTGATAGCTCCTCTTCAATTCCAGAATTAATTTCCAAGACCAATAAAATTCCAAAGTTATCCTGAAAATAATAATAAAATTAGCTCAAAAAATTCGAATTAAATAAAATTAAGAATTTCTGGTAAATGAAGCCCAAATAGTGAAATAGAGAAAATAATAATCAGTTAAACACAAATCACTAATAAAAGTAGGTACATAAAGACAAGTAATAGAGGAAAATAATGACTCATCACGCACACCCCACAAGAACCAGGAAAACGCCTGAATTATTGAAACTACACCCTACAGCCCCAAGCAATTCAACAATAATACACGGCTAAACCCTATAGGCCACACTCAATACCATTGTTCAAGAATTATACGAAATTACAATGAAACAACACAAATCTTGAATCAAACAGGTTCAAGAAAGGTTGAGAAACTCTCGGATTGGTGCAATAAGAGAGGCCTTTGCACGGTCTTGAAGGAATCCAATAGCATAGTACTTTGGTCAAGATTGATTCTTCAAGAAAAATCCCCTTTCAATTTGATGAAGAAATATCTAGTTTGCCCAAATTGATTTTCGTAGTTACTCTCAATTGATTCTCAGTAACGTCTCTCGTCAGCGTACGTTAGAAAACCCTATGTGTTTATTTGTGAAAAGCCCAAAATAGTTTTGATAAAACAGTTACGTAGTTCTGTGCAAAGCGCAAATAAATCAATTTCACTTATCCTGAAATCGGTTTATTTTCATCCAGTTCTCTATTTTCAAAAACTACTTTTGCCATTATGCTTTATGGTTTTTTTAATCATTTCATGTGCTAGTGAATTTCTCCTCAGCTGTGCATAGGTTTTCTTTCACCAGCAATCACACTCTCTCACTCTAAAACAAAGCCTAAGACACACTTCCAATTCTTGCTTGCTTTGGCTTGGTTGGCTTCATTAAATACTGAATCCATTGAGATGATGCTTAACAGATTTAGGGCAGATTACGTTTTGGTGTTTGGGCATTCTGGGTTTAGCTATGAATTCTGGATATTTTGAATTACTTATGTTGGATGGTTGTGCATTGTTTGGTTGAAAATTTTATGGGTTCTTATCCTAATATTGGATGGATGAGGTTCTGAAATTTCTGAGTTGTGTATTTATAATTATTGTTTTTCGTTGGCCTTTTGGGCATGGATTAGTGAGGAATGGAGACCATGCCATACACAACAGCCTTATAATAGAAGATGCACTTCAAGCAACAATCTTCCCTCATATCAGTTTGGATAAAGAGATGTGCTCAAGACAGCATCTCTGCTAGTATAATTTGCATGCAATGCAATTTTCCATTATGCAAAAATAATTATAAGAACCAATCAAATGTTATTTTTAGGGTTATGAAGATTCCACATTGATATTGGACATTTGAAATCAAACAGAGACAAAACAAACACACATATTACATGGCAACAAACATCATGAACTGCATAGATTAATGTATTGGCAATGTTACTTACCCATTGAAGAATTTCAACACTACAGTTTCAGTCCCTTTGCTTTCTATACAATTCGGATTCTCCAATTCTTTGCAAGAGAAAATTGTATATTTGGGACTGTATTGGACCTTAAAAAATAGTAGAATTCTCTACCTATTTCTTTGACAAAATTGTATTATTCCTCTGATAAAACTGTATGCATATTTTTGGATCAAGAAAATTGTCCCTAGACTCTCACATAGGCACATATATATACTTAACAAATCACTCCAGAAACTTGGACTTTCCAATTACTCAATTACCAATTATTACCAAGAACTAAACAGTTAATCACATTAACCATTAATTATTTACAATTAAACAGAGAAAATTCTCCACTTTTTTTTCTACCCTCCGTTGTCTTCAAATTCCATTAACTTTCACAACTTAACATTAATTTTAATTAATCTTCAATTAATCAGAAAACCAAATATGAATTTCATTAATTGGCAGTTTCTATTATCAGAAAATGGATGAAGCTCATGGTTCATATTCTTGGTGAAGGGTGTGTAAGTAAAACAATAGTGTGGTAATAAGAGTAGATCTTGGCCAAATAAAATAGACTGCAATTACCAAAACTAAGAGGGAGTGCAAAACTGACCCAAATAGGGTAATGGGAGTAATAATCCATAGAGAGGTGTAATTAATGATTTTATTTTTCTTTTCCAACACCCACCACTAATTAGGCTTCACCAAACTGTTTATATTCATTTTTATCACATAGGATCATAATTCTTTTTTTCTTTATTTTTTTCCTAAATGAACCCTCATTAAATTAGGCTCCAATCAGATTAAAATATTTTTCTGACTATACCCTTAAGGGATTGGGCTTCATTTAACCTTTTTTCTTTTCTCAATTTTTATTTTATTTATTTTTTCTATAGTTTATTTTCAAAATGGAACCCAAAATTTCCTTCTTTTTTCTTCTTTTTCTTTTTTCTATTTTTTTCTCCCTTTTTTATTTTTTTCTATATTTCTTTTTTTTCTTTTTTTTTCAAAAATAATATTGTTTGCCCGGACGAAATTGGATGTTGACACATTGACCTTATACAGAGACGAGAGGGTCATGAATTATCTAAAATGGTTAAGACCTTGTCATTTTCAGAGCCGTGAGAAGGTTGGAAATGATAATTTTATTTTTTTCTTTTAAACGCACCCCTAATGGGTTGAGTTTCAGCAAACTATTTTATTTTTCCAAACTGTTTTATTTTTCCATCAGACCGGGTCACAGTTGTTTTATTTTATTTTTCTAAATGAATCCCTATTTAAATTGGGTCTTAGTCAAAATTACATTTTTTTGACTGAGCCCCTAATGGATTGGCCTTCATTAAACTTTTCTTCTTTTTATATTTTCTGCAGTTTATTTTAAAATGGACCACAATTTTCTTTTTTTCTTTTATTTGTTTTTTTATTATTAAAAATTTTGATAAAATAAAATAAAATGAATCTAAAACTCTTTTTTTTTCTTATTTTAAATGAAAAGGCAAACATACTTCTAAAAAGGAATAAAAAAACTAAATAATACATTTTTTAATTTTCTTTTTTTCCTATTTTTAAAATAAATTTTATTTGCCCAAACAAAATTAGGTGTTGACAGTTTCCCCTTTTTACTTAACTTTTACTAGGTAATTTGGAAATCAAGATTTTCACATTGCCTAGGTAAAAGATAAATAAAGACAGAAACAATAATTCCATTTGGTTTGGAAATAAAATGCAGACAAAACCACAACTTTGCTTCGTAGGAAATCACGACTCAAGAAACAGAATGGCATGATGACCTTGACCTGATGCTGAGACGAGAGGGCCATGTACCAATGATGATGAAGTGATGATAAAGGAATGACAAAAAAATGAACATGACCTTGACCTTATGCAGAAACGAGAGGGTCATGCTGAAGAAAAATTATGAGATGGTAGAGACCTTAACTGTGTTAGAGGGTCATATACTTGAAAAGTAAAATGTGAGAATGAAAACTTGACAAAGTCGAGTCATTTACAAGTCATTACTGGAGATTCAACATAGAGTCCTTTTTCCAAACATGTTGAGAATTAAATTGGAGATACGACCTTCAGTCCTTTCTTCAAATAGAGATACGACCTTGAGTCCTTTCTCTATAAAATGTAGAAAAGTAAATTGAAGATAACCTTGAGTCCTTTCTCTATAAAATGCAGAAAAGTCAATTGAAGATATAACCTTGAGTCCTTGCTTCAAATAGAGATGCGACCTTGAGTCCTTTAACTATAAAATGTAGAAACCTAAATTGCAGATATGACCTTGAGTCCTTTCTTCAAATAGAGATACTCTTTCTCTATAAAAATGCATAAAAGTAAATTGAAGATACGACCTTGAGTCCTTTCTACAAATAGAGATACGACCTTGAGTTCTTGCTCTATAAAATGTAGAAAAGTAAATCGAAGATACGACCTTGAGTTCTTTCTCTAGAAAATGCAGAAAAGTAAATTAAAGATATGACCTTGAGTCCTTTCTTCGTATAGAGATACGATCTTGAATCCTTGCTCTATAAAATGATTTTGAGTCATGTGTTTTCTGGAAGATTCAACTTTGAATCTTTCTTTTATAGGGATTCGACTTTGAGTCATTTCACTAATTATGCTTTTGAGTCAATTTTCAATAGAATCTTGAAAAGGTCATGAAACCATCATTTGAAAATCCAATTTTTGATTTGTTTTTGTTTTGAATGCATATAGGAATGTTTTTTTGATTTTGAATTTTGTTTTAAATGCTTGAATGAGTGCATGGAATTCAATTTTGAGAAAGTGCATATGAGAATGCATGAAAATATTTTTTGAGACAATGTATAAGTGCATGAAACTATTTTTTGAAAAAATGCATATATGAATGCCTAAAATTTTTAGAAAATGCATGAATGCATGTAAATTTGATTTTGAAAAAATGCATATTTGAATGCTTAATGTTTTGGGAAAATGTATATAAGAATGTACAAAAATTTGATCTTGAAAAAATATGCATATATGAATGCTTGAAAATTTATTGTTGAGACAATGCATAAGTCCATGAACTTCATTTTTTGAGAAAATGCTTAAGTTCATGAAAGTTTATTTTGAAAAAAAAAATGTATAAGTGCATGAACTTTTATTTTGAGAAAATGCATAAGTGTGTGAACTTTTATTTTAAGAAAACGCATATATGATGCATAAATTTTTGAGAAAATGCCTATATGAATGTATGAAATTTTTTTATTTATCTAAACATGCATGAAAATTGTTCAGTTTTTTCTACTTATTGTTTAAATGCATGGACTACTGCATGATGGTATTTTATTTTTACCTGCATGAATGAATGGATGCGATTTTCTTTTGCAATTTTCAAATGATTTTCAATGTACATACGAAGGATTTTTTTTCAACGATGTTTTTTTATGCTTCAAAAACATGTAAAAATTTTTCAATGTTTCAAAAAGTATGTACAAAGAATCTTTTTCAATGATATTTTTTGTGATGCTTCAAAAACATGTACAAAGGATTTTTTTCAATGATGATTTTATTTTGTTTAAAATAGTATGTATAAAAGATTTTTTTTTTTTTTATGTTTTAAAAGGTATGTACAAAGGATTTTTTCAATAACTTTTTTTTTAATTTTTAAAAAGTATGTACAAAGGATTTTTTTAATGATTTTTCTCAAAAAGTATGTACAAATTTTTCAAAAGAGAAGGTATGTACAAATTTGTGTAAAGTCGGATGTTCCTCATAATTATTGAATTCATTAAATATTGTCTTCCATTTTTGAAAACCCATGGATATTTAAAGCTAATGTCAACATGGTGTAATTATCAGTTTTTCATTTAGAAACACAACTTTAATGCATGCTTAAACTCGTGGGTAAAGGGCAAGTGTGTGAATAAGTGTTTGAGGTATTTTTAAGATACGAGGAATGCACAATCCTTAGAAAGGATTGCCCCAGTTTTGGGTATGTTGGGCTAACTATGTTTTGCATCCTTAACATTAGCAAAAGAATGTTTTAATCGTGGTATGGTTGGAAGATACCACAACACTTTTGCAGGAGGACCCTTTTTCATGTCATCTTCATCACCATCATCATCCTTTACTTTGTATCTTGATACCCCGCATCTAGGACACTTACGCAATCCTTTGAAAATTTTATTATATAATATACAATAATTGGGACAAGCATGTTTTTTTCAGTACACCATACCCATTGGACATAATATCTTCTTGGCTTGATAATGACTAGTTAGCAATGTATTAACTTCTGAAAGTATTTCATGCAACAATTTGAGCAATTTAGTTAAGCTTGTATCAGTCCACCCATTCTTGTCCTGATATTAAATAATTGTAATATTGTTGACAAATGGGAAAAACTCAAACAACCGGATACAATTTTGTTACTGAATCATCTTTCAATTAATCATACACATGTGCTTGGTGGAAACTATAATCTCTAATATCACTAATCATGTCTTCCATGCAATCCTCAGAATATATATTAGAATGTTGGCATTCAGTCTCAGATACATATGGTAGGTTCAGAGCTTCACCATGTTAAGTCCACATTGTATAGCTCTTCAAGAAACCATCATAAAGAACATGTTCTCGTATCCACTCAATATCTAGTCTTTTCCCATTCAAACAATTCACACACGAACAATAATATCTTCAATTTATTCTTGCTCCATTCCATTTAGCTAATTGTAGAAACTCTTCAACGCCTTTCTCATACATATCACTAATTCAACTTCCATTTATTCAGCTTCAATCCATGACTACGTATAGTAAAGCATTTTAATACACATCAAACAATGTACAAATTAAACACAAATTGTCGAGGATCGAACATTCTCAGACTCAATACAAATATGCGCTCAACATGTATATCCAAGCATACACAGAAAGCATTCAAATCATACAGAAAGCATGTCATACATATAGATACAACATTTCAAAGATACATAAAACATACCTCATGTAGATGTAAAGGCACACGAGTGGTGATGTGAAAATGGGGAAGAAGAACAAAACCAATGAATGCAAATGGAGCCAAACGAACTCTAGCCAAACCAATGAAGGCAAAGATGGAGTGAATGAGCCACAAAACCGATGGGAGGAAACGAAAATGGAACCACGTGAAACAAAAAATGGAATATGTACCAATGAGAGGAGAAACGCAACACGCGAAACAAATATGGCACCACGAACACAATGGAGTGAATGAATCTTGAGGAGTGAATGAAGGTACGTGAAACAACAATGGCAATGGAAAGGAAACAAGAAGCGAAAACTAGTGAATGGAGAAGACAAAGCGTAAGGGAAAATAATGTGCGAGAAGGTTAAAACAGGGGTTATTACATTGGTTATTTCAATAATCAATGTAATATGTACCCAAATTTTCCAAATTTCCCTAAATTTCAACTCATGAGCCACGAGGGACATACTACATTTGTTGGGAGCTCCCAACCGATGTAGTATCTAGCACCTATTACATCAATTGAGGCTCGCAATTGATGTAATAGGCTCAACACCAAACCAAATTTTGAAATTTTTTTTAGTCTTTTCTACATCGGTTAAGAGTGTCAACCGATGTAGAATGGGGTATATTATATAGGTTCATAAGTAATCGATGTAATATCTCTTCATATAATTTTAAAAATGTCACCGTGTTTTCGTTTACGTCAATTATGTTTTAAATTATATTTTATCTTATTGTATTATGTGTTTTTTCTACTAACGGTAAGTAACTATAATAAATGAAATCTATGTTACTCCTTTGTTCAGTAAGTGTACTGAGTACTCAAGTAATATAGAAAATAAGTATAAGTATTGTATCCACAGGGAATGGTATGATGACTGATAATTGAAATTGTATCAATTTATTGTGAATCACAATTGCGATAATGAAATTATATTGAATTCAAGTGAATAACATATTCTTAAAACAACACAATGAACGATGTTGGAAAGAAAAAACCTGAATGAAGGACTTTCGCAACAGTCCTCTCACCATTGAATTGCCCTCCATAGGGTGAATTATGGCAATGCCACAAAATATCCTTTGCTTCTTTGCTAATCACACACCTTCTCAATAAATTGTTTGCTTTTATCTTAAACAAATAAGGATCATCCCATATGTATTGATTCGCCTCCTTGAATAGCTTCTTCCTTTGTTGCTAATCCATGTCTTCTAGTGTGATTCCTGTAGCTTTAAAATTTGTCATATCAGCAAACCAAGGCCTTTCATGTATGATCATCAGTTTTTCATGAGGAAATTCATCCAACACCTCAGTCTTCCGTTCAGTGACTTCATCATTAGACAATCTAGATAAGTGATCAGCTACATGATTTTTACTTTCCTTTTCAAAGTCAAATTCTTGTAACAACAACATCCACCTGATCAACCTTGGTTTTGATTATGGTTTACTGAACAGATATCTGATTGCCGTATGATCCATGTAAACAGTAATCTTAGAGCCTATCAAATAAGCTCTAAACTTCTCCAATGCATACACTATAGCTAACAACTCCTTTTCAGTGGTAGTATAGTTACTCTGAATATCATTCAATACCTTGCTAGCATAGTATATTACATAAAATAGCTTCCCTTTCCTTTGTCCCAACACTGCTCCCACAACATAGTCACTTGCATCACACATAAGCTTAAAACTATGATTCCAATTGGGTGTAGTGATAATTGGTGTAGTGGTGAGCTTTTCCTTTAAAGTTTCAAATGCTGCAACACATTCTTTATCAAACCTAAACGGTGTATCTTTGTTCAACAAATTGCGTAATGGTTTCGCAATTTTTGAAAAATCCTTAATAAACCGTCTGTAGAATCCAGCATGACCAAGAAAACTTCTTATTCCTTTGACATTCAATGACTTCCACTTTTGCTTTGTCTACCTCAATGCCTCGCCCTAAAAACTGTATTTCAAATGAGGAGGAAGCACTTTTAACTCTAGTTTCTCATTTAACAAATCCTTCCCATTTGAGAGTTCTTCTTTCATTTCTACATTTTGTATGATCTTTTTAGCTTGATCTAATTTAGCAGTTAGTGTTAATATTTCTTCTGCATCAATGTCAGTAATCTCTTCTTCTGGTTTAGTGATAGGCTATATTAATGCATCTGAGCTTCCCATATTTCTCTGCACCTTACAACATACTTCGTCTAGAACATCAATTCTAAAACAGTCATTCTTGTCATTAGGATGCCTCATTGCCTCAAACACATTAAAGCTCACTTCCCCATTCTCTACACCCACTTTCAGCTTCACTTTATTGACATCAATAATAACCTTTGCTGTTTCCATGAATGGCCTCCCCAAAATAAGAGGCACCTCCACATCTTCTTCTATATCCATTACTACAAAATCCATTAGAAAGAGGAATTTATCCACCTTAACCAATAAATCTTCAAACAATACCGTAAGGATGCTTGATAGATCGATCAGCCAACTGCAATGTTATACAAGTTGGTCTCACCTCCACATCCCCAATCTTCTTCAGCATGGATAAAGGGATCAAATTTATACTTACCCCTAAGTCCAACAGTGCTTTACCGACATATAGATTTCCCACTATAATTAGTAATGTAAAACTTCCTGGATCATACGATTTTTGAGGAATTGCTTTCTGAATGATTGCACTACATCTTGCCTCAAGCTCCGCAGTCTCTTCTTCAGGAAATTTTCTCTTCTTTGTAGGAAGTTCCTTCATAAAACGGGCATAAGTAGGAATTTTTTGTAATGCCTCTGTAAAAGGAATATTTATCTACAAGCTCTTAAGGATTTCAGTAAATCTAATGAACTGGCGTTCAACTTCTTTTCTAGAAGGTGCATGCGGATAAGGCACGTGTTTAGCAGGTATACTTGCCTTTACCTTCTTCCAATTACATCCTTTTGAAGACTTCTCCATCACAACATCCTTTAACTCCTCTTTTCTTGCTGTCTTTCGCCCAATTTGATCTTCTTTTGTGTCAGTGCGTAGTTACTATTCAGTTGTACCAATGACTGGTTTATCTCCTTCCACAGATGGGTGTTGACTGCTCGTGGCTGCATCTTCACCAACATTATACCCTACTTTCTTCCTACTTCTAATGGTGATAGCTTTACATTGCTCCTTCGGATTGGTCTGAGTATTAGCAAAGAATTCACCTTCCTGCTGATTTACTAACTGCTTGGCTAGCTGCCCCACTTGAGTTTCAAGATTTCTAAGTGATTCTTCATTGTTCTTTTGATTTGATAAAGAGGCTTGCATAAATTTTTCAAGAGTGTCTTCCAGTTTGTTGGTTCTATCTTGGAGTGATGGATACTGTTGTTGTTGTTGTTGATACATTGGTTATCTACCAAAATTACTAACTTCTTTCTTCCGTCCCCAATTTTGGTTTGGTGCACTTCTCCAGCCTTAAGATGTATTGTTCTGATAACTTCCTTGTTGACCACTCTGCCTACCTGAATTCCCCATATATTGTACTTCTTCCCCAGTGGTTGTATTTTGTTGCGAACAATTACCATTTAAATGATTTCCTCCACAAAAATCATAATGCAGGGTTTGATTCTGGTGTGTTATAGGTTGTGTAGATTGTACAGCTTGTAATTGTTGTGGTAACTTTGCCATTTGTTGAGTCGATGCCTCAATCTGCTGTGTCAAAATTTTGTGTTGTGCTAGGATTGTATCTGAAGTGTTTTAACTCAAACACACCTTTCTTCTGCACTCTTTGTCTATCATATTGTGCTTGATAATCTGTAGAAGCTAAAGCATCAATGATTTAGGTTGCTTGCTCTACATCCACGGCCATCATGGTACCTCCAGTTGTTGCATCTAGAATCATCTTTGTCTCTGGTCTCAGCTCGTTATGAAAGATATTGAGTTGAGCAATTTCTTCAAAACCATGATTAGGACACCTCTTAAGCATAACTTTAAATCTCTTCCACACTACACAAAATGTTTCATCTGCTCCTTGACAAAAATTTGAGATATCTGACTTAGCTTTGATGTAGCGAGATAGAGGTAAAAACCTATGCAGAATTTTTTCCTCTGCATCACTCCATCGTGTAAGACTTTGATTAGGATGTGACTTTAGCCACTCCTTTACTTTTCCTACTAAAGAAAAAGGAAACAATCTCAGATACACAAACTCTCTATCTCTTTCTACAAATCCCATTGTAGTCGTCAACTCATAGAATGTGGATAGATGAGTATAAGGGTCCTCATGATCCAATCATGTGAATTGGTGACTACTTATGAGAGTCAAATAAGTAGTTTTCATCTCCACTGCTCCATTGCGTAGCATAATCACCTAGTATTCTCCTTGGTTGTGGATTTTCACGTTCATCCAGGTTGGTATCTACCATATTCACACCACTATCCTTTTCAGCTTTAAGAAATTTCTGTTCACATCTCTTCCTTTGTCGAATTTGCCTTAATGTCATGTTGATCTCTAAATCAAAAACTAATTGCTCTTGATTTACATGGTTTCTGAAACGCATAAATCATAGCAAACTTCGTCAATAACACCGATTCAACGATCAAAATTTTTTTCTCACGATAATATCAATCCAAGTTTCAATTTTCAGTATTTACCGTTCTCCGGCAACGGCGCCAAAAACTTATTACTCCTTTGTTCAACAAGTGTACTAAGTACTCAAGAAATATAGAAAATAAGTATGAGTATCGTATCCATATGGGAATAGTATGATGATTGATAATTGAAATTGTATCAAATTATTGTGAATCACAATTACAATAATGAAATTATATCGAATTCAAGTGAATAACATATTCTTAAAATAACACAATTATATTATGAAGACCTTGGGATTGAATTACATTAACATCCTTGTTATACACTCTTGATCATTTAACATTAATATCATCTTCTTCAATTATTGTTCTGTGCAAATAAGATTCACTAAACCTGATTCCTCTATTATTGAAATTCATAAATTAAAATACCAAGCTATGTTCCCAGTTACTCGAATATGTTAATCAGCATTAAACGCAGTTGCTGTAAACAGTCATTACACTATAATTCATTCTTGAACTTCTACTTGCAATGAGTAATACGTTTGGTTCTGAATCCCAACCGTGCTTTCTAGTCACAATTAGTATTCTATAACAAATCAATGTATGATTAAAACGTAAAACAATAGCAATTAATATTGATGATATCACGTAATGTCAAGAGTGCATTCAAAGTTGAGAAACTACATTCAATCCCAAGCATGAAGACTTAGCTACTCATGATAGCCATGGAAGATACAAAGATGAAAGAAAAGAGCAATTGTCTCTCTCAAAGCGGTAGCCGTTAGAGTGTGTCCTTTCCTTTCACCTAGGTTAAGCTTTTTATAACCTTTTTTCCATTCCTTAGGTCAACATGTACGACCGTTATTACGTAGAATTTATTTGGATTCTCCACTGCAGCTTTCACTTTTTCAAATTAGGACTATACGGGAATATTTTTTAAGTGAGTTTTAGCTCGAGCTATATTCCTCGCTCAAGCCAAAATTCACTTATGATCTACCTCTGTGTTTCTCTCTCTACTTGTAACTTCTAGTCTTTACTTCTCTTTTTAGTTTTCACCTAATCTTAACAGAATTTGCTCTCGCAACATACAAACTTGATAAATATAAAAATGAAACATAAAAAGAAAAATAACCATTAATTCAAATAAAAATAATAATTAAATCAACTTAAAAGCTTATGGAAATAAACTATAAGTTACAACTTATCAATCTAATAAAAGGAATATAGTTTAAAAAGGATCACAAATATTGAATTTGTCACTTGGACTACCTACGGAATGACGTTTGATTGTGGTCACAAGTATGAATAAATGGTTAGAGGAAAAATTTAGAGAAGTGAGTTAAATGTCTGAATGCCAACATAGATAGCTCGCAAAGAACTAAAAGACAGAACATATGTCATGTGCTAATAATTATCAAGGATTGTTCTGTTATGTATATTTCTATAGGTGTGGTGTTGAAAGTGTTTTTCAGATGGTAACTATATATAATATAGCAGAACACGTGTAAGCACAGAGGTTTCAAAATACTTAGATATTGAGAACACCTCTTGAAAAGTTTTATATGTTATAAATGAAAGTAAGAATGGTCAACAATGTATCATTACTAGGTTAGAAAACTTCATTTGTAATTATTTTTTTAGAAGGGTTGAAACCCTTTCAATTAATATATTTTTATTATTGATAAAAAAATAAAGCAATAATTGTTTTAGGTTTAATATAGTGATGATAAGATCTATTTTACTCACCAAAACTAAACATTCATATTATTATTTTTTTAATTCATACTTTTTAAAATGATAATTATTAAGCTAAAGATAAATCATCAGGTAATATTGTAGAAATTCAAGAAATAGATCAGCAATACATATATAAAAGAAATAAGCGTTTAGCTTATTTGTACGGGCACCTTATTAACTAGTAAAGCTTTGATATAATCTTTCATTATTCCTCCCGCGTGAGTATAACTATCTTCTTCTTTGTAAAGTACGTCCATCATTCGTGCAAGGTTGACAACACGCATGAGAAACTTCATTGGTACTTGAGTAGGATTAAGGCATTCTTCATTAATGTCCTTCCAAGCACTCTCCACCAACTTACGCAGTTCTTTAATGGCATTTTCCCTTGAAGTATTATATTGCTTCATATAGCAATCAAGGCTTGAGACAACGTGTCCTCTTTCATGTTCAAACTACATGAATATTGCATAACAAATTTAACTGAATCCAAATAATTAAATCTAAAGAAATTGTGACTTAAATAGGATTTTGACTTTTGACAAATGATGGAATTTTTTTAGTCTCTAATAAATGTTTCTCTTCACTTTTCCGTTAATAATTAAATTTTTCTCAATATTATTATCTAAATCACTTTGTTTCATTATTTAAAATGCTATATGAAATTTTTTCAAGACCAAGAAAAAAAAAACTAAATTGTTAGTGGCAAAAAATATATATTTTTCATTAAAGACTGTAAACAAAATCTGCTGCTTAATCTGGGACCAAAATATATTTAAGAATAAATATTATTTCATCTGGTTCTCCTACCTTTCTAAAATTAGAGGAATTATAGAATCTATGGTGAATTAAAGGTTTTCCATCCATGTTTTAAAATAAAATGTGTTTGTCTTCTTTTTTGCTGAAAAAAAAATCTTATTATACTTCTTTTAGACAAGCTTTTTATTAGTAGGCGTGTTTTTGCGAGATTCGCATAAAAATATTTAACATTTAACCTTATATACATAAAAATATATTTAAAATGCTATATTTCAAGAAAAATAAATAAAACTAATTGTTTGAGGCAAAAAAATATATTTTTTCATTAAATATAGTAAACAAAATCTGATAATTAAACTGGGGCCAAAACATATTTAAGAAGAAAATATTATTTAATCTTGTTCTC
>Ga0209489_101596_pt1 | contig 46650 bp, 25 predicted proteins | sample SiratrowhiteBW_FD_187527 | JGI IMG/M metagenome (GOLD analysis project Ga0209489, IMG submission 187527) | Root nodule microbial communities of legume samples collected from California, USA - Siratro white BW (SPAdes) (version 2) | ecosystem: Host-associated > Plants > Roots > Nodule | place... | reverse complement strand
ATATTGCTAGTCATTTCTATATCTGTTTTTTTTGAAAAAAAAAATACCGCTACTCTTTCCTATGTATCATGAATGCATAAATTTTTCCTTAAAATCGATAGAATGCACTGTAACTATTTATTTGGCATGTCTAGTTTGGAAAAAAATTTCCCCGTATACACATTAAGGAGATGGGATTTCTATTTTATTACTATAAATTTAAATTTATGCTGAGATTGATAATTGGATGTGATAGTCTCTTAATGTAAACTTGTAACAATCCAAAATTAATTACACTATATATTTAAATTTACCAAAACTTTAATTATCATTTTGTGTCTTTCATCAATTTCAATTCCACCGTTCCAAGATAAAGTTGACTTGCAATACTCTATTCATACATTCTCTGAGTGCTCCTAAAAATCCAGATATAACAAATCTCAATTTCGGTTAGGACTCTTTTCTACTCATTTTTAATCTAATCCTGATGTTTTTAGTTTCAAAGTCTTTCAAAGGTTTTTCATCGTTTTACGGAATGAGGCTAATGTTGCACCACACGAGTGCATGCGTGGATCTTGATCTGGCTCATGCACATTCGACAGTCACCAATGTGAAATTCCTAGCGTGTCAACATAATACATGTAATCAACATTCACATACAATAAACTTTTATTAAATCCACAACGTTTACATTGACTCACGTTGAGAAATTAAAAACATGGTGCAGGTCTAAATAACAAAGTGCATACACCACTATCTTTAACTTTTTCTATTTTGTTTTAGATTATCCTTTTTCAAGTTTTGGCCAACACTTTTTTCAATAATTTTCATTAGTATAATATGTGTATACACACACAATACACTAGTGCCGTACTCCACTAAGCAGTTTCCAACTGTTCCCCCACTATATAAGGTTCTTAATTTGAGTCTTGTACGCAAATCAACCTCACTCCTCTCCCTACAAATACAGTGTGTGTGTTGTGTGAAAATGTTGTACAAATCATGTGTGAGGGCTTCAAAGGTGGTCATGGCAAACTTTGTTACAGTGTTGTTGCTAATTCAGGTGTCTGCATATGGCTTCAGTTATGGAGCAGATGGCTTGAACATGAACTACTATTTGATGAGATGTCCTTTTGTTGAACCTGTTGTTAAGAACATTGTCAACAGAGCTTTGATGGAAGATCCCACTCTAGCTGCTGGTCTTATTAGAATGCACTTTCATGACTGCTTCATTCAGGTTCCTTCTCTCTCTCTTTCTCATTACAGTGGCATAAGTTCACTCACACATGGATGTAATACTATTCAATCTTCTTCTTGGCACATTATTTATTGCATCTATCAATTTTTCTCTTTTTCTTTGTTTTTTTTCTCTAGCAATACATAGTTTGAATAAGAAAAAATAATACTTTGTCTTGTAGAGTCCTACTCTAGGAATAGTATTTAATTATCACAAACTTTAACGTAAGTAATTAAATATTACTTTAGTTAACTATAAAATAATTCAAACTAGTATGCTACACAATTTCTTAAGTACAAATATAATAAATTTATTTACACTGTATTTTTATTTCTTGGAATTGTGAATGGCCATAACGTGAAAGTGGCTACCCAACTATTTCTTGTCGCTAAAATGTTCACCACTATGGAAGATGTGGTGTGGTGCATGTGTTTCAACAAAGGACAAACTAGCTTTGCATCCACATAATATTGTAATATTCCACAGTAATAACACATCAAAATTGTTTGTTTTTGGGTACTGTAGGGATGTGATGGCTCAGTTTTGATTGACTCCACTGAGGACAATACTGCAGAAAAGGATTCTCCAGGAAATTTGAGCCTGAGAGGCTTCGAAGTGATAGATGCTATCAAAGAAGAGCTTGAAGATCAATGCCCTGGTGTGGTTTCATGTGCTGATATTCTGGCCATGGCTGCTAGAGATGCAGTTTTCTTTGTAAGATATTGAAGTCAAATATACTTACTCATTTGTGGATTAGTGAAATAGTTATTTATGTTGTTCTTCTAGATATTGACGATGATTATGAAATGATGACAGGCAGGAGGACCAGTGTATGACATACCTAAAGGAAGAAAGGATGGAAGAAGATCCAAAATTGAGGATACTATCAATTTGCCATTCCCTACTTTCAATGCCTCTGAGCTCATTAGGTCCTTTGCTCAACGTGGTTTTTCTGCACAAGAGATGGTGGCTCTCTCTGGTAGGCACTCTCTTCTTAATTATGTTGAATCATGCTCAAGATATTTCAAACTGAAAATGTGTTTTATCCGATTAACTCTCACAAATCACGTAGTCACTTTCCTTTTGGAAGCATCAAACATAACTGAGAACCTTGTTTATCTAGTACACGTGTAGATGCATGAAAATACATACAAAGTAGAAAAAAGACCCTGATATTTACATACCTTACTTGTCGTTATACTTAGAGTTTTAAAATTAATTATTAATAAACTATATATGAAAATAGAGAAAACTACTTAAATCTCTTATTTTCATAATATTATAATTGGAATTTTAGTAATTTAACCATATAAGATTTTTATTTTTTATATTTGTTACGTGAGTTTCTTTTCTCAGCAAATTACATATAAAGAGAAAACTATCTAAACATGTAGTATCATATATTTTTTTAGAAGAGTTTCACAATTTTTCAAAAATACTCATACTTTGACTTTGTTAGAATACAAACCGAAAGACATATTTTTTTACATATATTTTTTTCAAATTGAAAAAAAAACGTAAACATATTAAATTTCTAGTTTTCATATTTGTTCGAGAAGTTTAGGACAACAAATATAAAAACAAAAGTAAATCACTTACACGCAACTATCATATATTTTAAAAACTTATAATTACATGCGCCCTTCATCTCATTAAAGTATTTTTTTTTTTTTTTTGCCATGCAAGATGTCAAATAGGGGATCTTCAAAAACAGTGTCAAACTATATTTTTCAGGACAAAGTTATATATGATTGAGATGTTGTGTACTTGGATATGCAGGGGCTCATACATTGGGAGTGGCAAGTTGTGGTTCTTTCAAGAACCGGTTGAGCCAAGTGGATCCAACTTTGGATGCAGAATTTGGCAACAGACTTGCGAGAACATGCAGTTCTGGTGACAACGCAAAGCAACCATTCGATGCGACGAGTAACGATTTTGACAACGTTTACTTCAACGCTTTGTTGAGGAGAAACGGGGTTCTTACATCAGACCAAACTCTATACACTAGCCCCAAAACCAGGAACTTTGTGAACGCTTATGCATTCAACCAAGCCATGTTCTTTTTTGACTTCCAACAAGCAATGGTGAAGATGGGTCTGCTTGATGTCAAAGATAGCTACAATGGTGAAGTACGACAAAATTGTCGCAAAATAAACTGAATAATCAATTGTGGGTTTGTGCTTGTTTTAGCTTTAAGGCAAACCTCATCAATGCTTGCCACTTGTTAAAACTACATCATATGTATGCATATTATATGCTTAATAGCTACCTCTATTTGGTATCCTTGGGTGTATCGTGTTTATATCTATAGCTGTAATCCTTAATCATCAATATATTTCCTATATATCTCGCATGGAATAGTTGCTCAATATGGCTTTCCAGATTCATAAATTTTCGATATTTTCTTGGAAATACTAGCAAATTAGGCGTTTTTTCTAGAAAATTTACTAAGAATAACATGATACTTTTTCGGATTCCACAATTCGATAATCGTTTTTAAAACGTTTTACTTTGCGGATTATAGGATTATATAGTTTGAAAGGCTGTAAAACCACAAAATTAAAATCCCTATTCACCACCGTTTACCACCGTCCAATATATTAAATAAACTCTATACAAACAATACAAAACACATAATAAATATTATTTTTATTTCAAAATTTTGAATGGAGAATAAAGAAACAACGAAGGCAACGAACAAGTTTATCAATACTAAAGGAGACGAAGAAAGTGCATAATTAGATTTAGGGATGAAGGAAGATGAAGAGTAGTGTTAGATTAAATATTTAATTTTAAGAATAAAATCGTCCTTTTGCCTACGGTGTGGAAGTGTAGAAAGATATCATAGATGTGCAGAAAGAACCTCTGCCTTTTGGGCCACAACTTGCATTCGGGCTTTGCTTCTAAAGAGCGCTTCTTCCTGTACCTCCTTGCTTTCCATAATTTCAAAAATACCAACTAATCCTTTTAAAATTTGTATCCGAGATTATACAAATACAAATATATTTATAATTATTCAATCTAAAATACAATTTTCTCAATTCTAAATTTTGTAATTCATTTGTATGTACCTTTGTTCTCCGTTTTTTTTTTTTTTCAAATTCTGTCTCCAAATATTTCTTACGCACATTTTGACCAAACCTTATTCAAATACTAATTTTTCTTAACATTAGTTGATGGTCTATGTTATTAGTTGTCGTGAAAAAAGACTTAAATTGTAATTTTCTCTCTCAGTTTAAATTTTAACGTAATTTGTCCCTAAAATACAATTGAGCCCTTATAAAAGTCAAAAAGTATTAGAAGTGAGATTTGAACCCTTTACCATTTTCTTTGTCATTGTCATTAAAGCTATTAAGACATCTTACTTCTTTTAGGTGGAAAGATCATATTATAAATATCATTATTGATTGATTGCACTTTTACATGCTTATATTTATTGTATAAAAAAACTATCTATTAAATATTTTATAGCAAGTATAATTTTTTATTAAATTATATATAAAAAAAAGAGAAAGAAAGACTACCAAGACTCAAACAAAACTAACAAGACTTATAAAAAGAGAAAGAAAGATAAACAACCGTAAAAAAATGTTGATGCAATTTTCTATTGATGTCCCAAAATAATAATTTTTTATTTCGTAAATAAATAAATTGTACTAATTTAGTTTGATTTTATTATGAAAAAAAAATTCTCAGTCTCATACAATTTTAGTTTGTTCAGACCACATTACATTGTAAAAAAAAAATATCTTAACTAACATAATTTCTTTATAATAACATTGTGTTAGACTAACACAATTTATCTATTTGTAAAATAAAATAAATTTTCTTTTTAAGTATTATGGTGCAAAATTTGAAAAATTAAAATAAAATTTGATAATATTTAACAGTTACAACAAATTTTGTCAACCAATACAATATTGTACACAATACATAGTAGATTGTTGCAATCTAAGCATTGAGTAACAAAATTTAACTCTTGTTCTAGAATTTGCAATTCATCATCACCCTAAACACCTCTATTCTTAATATCCTCATAAAAGTCATTGATTAGCTGCTAACTTCTCAATCTCATACTAGAATCAACAAACCAAAAAAATTAATATATAGAAACATCACCAGCATCAATAGACTCTATTAATCTCAAAAGATTATTTTTAAAGTTTATCTTTATTCTTGATGGTAATCCAAGTCACCTCAAATATAATCTTTAAAGTTCTTATGTTTTGGATATTAGACGATTGCATAAAAATTATTATGTCATCAACATTTATCCGGACTTAAATTCTTATTTGAACTCTAACGTTTTCATTAGCACAAACAAGCCTTCAGCCACGACGAAAAATGAGAGGAAAAAAAAAGAAGAAAAAAAACAAGGGATTCCTTTGTCTAATATATTTATTCAACTCAAAATAACATCAATTGACCATACCCTATTGGCATGATTTGATTGTCATTTTGTGTATCATAGTGGGTTAGTGAGAGGAATGATCAAATATTTTTTTATAGTCGTTTTAACTTTCTCAAGCGAAATGCGTGTAATATATCATTAACAATTATAGTTTTGCTTTCATATCTTATTATCGATTTCGTTATTAGACACTGATTTTGATTTGTGGTCAAAGTTGACAATTCTGTTATACTATTTTTCATATAATGTATTAATGTACTCCTTTTTAGCAGGAATGACAACACAAAATGCATTTGAACAAATTTGAATAAGTGAATTTGTGTGAATTCTAGAGGATTTGAGGGAATAGATTGAGTGATTTGTATTAAAAGAAAGATAGTGAGATTTAAGTAAAAAAATTGGTAAAAATTTGTAAGTTATGTAATAAGTGTTATTGATATTTAAATTTTTTTTATTTGATAAAATTGTAAGATTACAAATTTGTCTTGTAACTAAAAATAATGTAAAATATTTTTTTTATTAATATTATTTTATAAATTATTTTTAATATTATTAATATTAGTTTTATTATTGTTATTATTTATATTATTAATTTATTATTATATAAATATATTTTTATTATTATATTATGCTATATAATTATAATTAATCAATTATGATATAAAATTTATTATGTTAACGTAATATTTATGTAATTGGTTATAATTATATAATATAGTGTAATATGATATAATAATATTATTAAAATATTAAATAATAATATACAATAATAATATAAATATATTTATATAATAATAAATTTATAATATATAATATATGTGATATATACATTAACTATATAGAAAAAATAAGGTAAAAGGAAGGGTATTTATGTTATTTGATATGAATGAGGTGAGTTTCCTTTTAAATTATGAGAATGATGTATCTTTCTACTCTCTCATTTGGGTCCTTCTTTACTCTACAAATTAATAGATATAAACACATTTCATCTCACAAATATGTCCCTTAAGTAGTAGATTACCTTAACTAAACAGAACGTCAGTAACCTACCATAAAAAAATGTAAAAAGAACTCAATATTAATAAAAACATATTGCATTCATTGATTTGAACCTACACCCCATCAATTTCAAGAAAAAAAATACTAAAAATCCTTTTGATATTTTATTTCAAATACATGAGGGGTATTTCTGAAAATAAGTTTAAAAAATTAAAAATAAGTTATAGAAAACATTTCTCGATCATAAATTTTACATTCTAAAATATTCTAAAATATTGCCAGAATTTATTTCTTAAAAATATTTTTCAGAACGTCAATTTTACATTTTGAAAAATATTTTTCACATATATATATATATATATATATATATATATATATATATATATTTCAGAATATAAAAGTTACATCCTAAAAATTATTTTCAGGACTTTTTCAAAAAACTTATAAAAAGTATTTAATTATAAATATAGAGGATATTTTAGTCATTTCATCTTTATTGATGGGTGCAGTTTAAAAATAAGTGTGTACAAAGTTTTTACCCTCAATATTTAAGTATGTGAATCTGGATAGATCCACTTTATATAATCCGCAACCCATAAGGATAGGATGACTCACCCCGTCCTACAACTCGCATGGTAAAGTTATGGTGAATTCGTTTTCTAAAAATCCATAAACATTAATCCCATAATATTCCTTATATTGAATGACATTATAATTATTAGAATTATGACATTTTAAATTTCTCATTGAATTTTTTTCTCACCTTTATCATTGTTGAGAAGTTTAACATAATTGCCTTGATCCAAATCTCCTTCAATTCTAAACTATGTTTTAATAATCAGCAGCTAATTGGTCTTAGCATTAATCATATCATGTTATTATGAAAATAAAGGAAAAATCAAGATCTTATTTTCTTTTCAGGCATAGGGATAATTGAAGTGGCCATTTTCTATTACTAATCAATGCAACTTTAACCCTAAATGTACCTATATACTTAAGAAATATAACTATATCTATGGCAATACATTTTGTTAACATTACTAATGAATCTCTTAGTTATCAATTTCTGTGCTTTCCTACACAACACAAGGATCATGGAAACATCAATTAATGCCTATGTACATAATTAGAATCTAATTGTACTTTAACCCCCTTTTTATAGTTAATATCCTAAGCTTTAGGCTTAACTGAGTTCCATAATGGGGCTCAAATTACGAAAGTTAATTTCTTTCTGCGCATGCGCCCCACTTCAAAATATTTTTATGAATCCCACTCACCAATTCTTTCATCACGTCTTCAACTATTAGTCAAGGAAGTATCACAAAAATCTCAAGTATTATAAGACCTTATGCACGCGTAGTTTTTTCATAAATAAAAAAAAAATCTAACTTTAAAAATTATTCAGTCTACTATATGAAGGATTAGTAATAACCCGTACTCACTCAGTTCCACTGCATTAACAAAATGCACATGTTGGTCCAAGAATATTAGGATAAGCATTTTGTTTTGCAAAAATTTGTTTTCTTCTAAATTTGTATTAATAACACCAGAGCAAGTCAAATGAAATTAAAGACAAAACAATTGATATGTCATATTCTCAGTTAAGCATTATTTACAGGTAAAAAAGAAGCAACTTGATCTTTTAAAGAATTCAATTTCTACACAAAGTAGTGAATTTATTATTCAAATACTGTCAGGGAAGGAACTCATATATACATATCCGAAAACTAAAAAAATATTCAATTGTAATAGTTATTTTTTCCATTTCACTGCGACAAATATTTGTCAAACTTTTGCAACAAAATAAAAATACTTTTCAACTTAATGTTAATTATTTTGTTGAAAAGGACTCTATATTTGGATAATAATAAGATGGTATAAAATCATGTTAGATTGTTGTTTCAATGTTCAAAATCCGTTCATTGGGAAGAGAGTACTTTTTACATTGAGGCCTCCAAAATGCTCGTCATTTCCGAGAATTTCATATTAATAATATAATAAAAAATTCATAATCAATCATTAATGATTAAATTAGCACTTATATATATATATATATATATATATATATATATATATATATAAAGGAAAGAAATAACTGAAAATACCACCCTTTCTCCTTTTGGGTTTTAATTGTCGTATAATTACAAAAATAAAGATAAACTTTTCCCATCCATCATATGGTACTGTAAATATCTTACAAGAAAAAAATATTATTTAGACACCAATTTTAGCTACCAAATAAAATAGTTGTTAATTGTTATCAAAATAATCACCAAATTAAGTATTGATTACTAAATAACTACAAAATAAAAATAATAATTAAATTTAGTGACCAATTAAATCAAGATAATTTGTATTTAATATTATCTATCAAGATTTTAGTTACTTATATATTATAAATTGGTATCTAATTAAGTTAGAGATTAATTCAGAATATAATGGTATAAGTGACTAAAACCTTGGTAGCTAATGTCAGAAACCAATTATCTTAACTTAATTAGTCACTGAATTCAATCATTACTTTTTATATCATAGTTATTTAGCAACCAAAACCTAATTTAGTAATTATTTTGACCACAATTAGTAACTATTTTATTTTGCAGTTAAAAATTAGTGTCTAAATAGTTATTTTCTTTTCTTGTAGTGATAGTTTGTCTCATATATGGTTAATATTGAATGAAAAATAATAATAATAATACGAGATTAATACTAATTATTTGTGAGATATAAAGTTAATTCTTATTAAACATTTTAATAACTATATAATATTTTTAATTACTTGTCAAGTAAAATCAATTATTATTGAACATTGCAATAACTTTGTGATATTATTGACTACATCAATAATTATTAATTATTTACAGTTTCATCTCCAATCAAGCCACTTATGAAGCCAAACAAATCATATTTATCCATTTAGTTAATTACGTGTGATGGGAAAAGGAATTAAAATAAGGTAGGGTCTGCGCTGGAGACGAGAGTTGTATGTATGGGAAAAGGAATTATAGGTGCAACTACTATCTCTACTCTCTAATGTCCAGTGGAGGAGGGATCAATTAGATGGATAACTGTAGGAGGATGACGACCTTAAGTGTTATACAGTTGGGGCAGGTTACAGGGCCCTAAAAGTAGCTAACCCAACTTCAGGGGACCCTTGGTTTAGCCTACTCTAGAATATTAAAGTGGTTGTTCCTACTCTAGTTTGTGTGTGGAGGGTACTACTAGGCAAGCTTTCCACTAGAGATAACTTGGCAAGGAGACAGGTTGTGCTGCCTAGTAATGTGTCTCCGCTTTGCAATAATATAGCAGAAGCAACTCAGTACATTTTCTTTGAGTGTGTTGTTGCTCAAAAGGTGTGAGATGTTTCTGATAGCTAGATAAGCTTATACTCTGTTAGGCCTAAATATGTTGCAACCCACTTTATGAGTTTTTATTTGGTCTGGTGCAACAACAAGGTTAAAAATTCTATGTGGAGAGGTATGTGGGTAGCAGTAATATGACAGATTTGGAAACATAGGAATACTATGGTTTTTAATAATGGAGTAGTTGATCATACTGAAATTTTTGTCATGATGTAGCTTAGAGCTTGGTCTTGAGCTAAGTTTAGAAACAAAAAGGTAAAATGCTCTTCCTCGGATTGGTGTTTGTGCTTTGTATAATGTCTAACAAACCTCTAGTTACTATGTTGTGTATTAGGATAAGGTTCCAATTAGGTGTGCAACGCTATATCTTGGATGGTGTCAATCAATTCTGGGTAGAGGGTGAGGTAGGTATTGGTGGATGTATGGCTATGTGTTTTGTTTGTGCAGACCAATGTTCTGTAGAACAAATCTCAAGGGTCGAGGATGATATATATTGACGGTTTATATGGAATGCCCCCGAGCTCCATAACCAAACACCTATAGTTGAGGTCAACTGCAGAGTTCTCAAGGCCCATCTCCAGAAGGTCGAGCACCCGAGGTTGAAGGCTAATTAAAAGAAGATTGAGCTATCATTGCTGATCTACAGATGACCGAGCATCTTAGCCGAACACCTGAAGGTCGAGCTCAATAGTCAAGCTCTTAAGGCTGAGCTCCAGAAGACCGAGCTCCGTGGCCGACGCCGATCTCCTGCAGGACAAACTCTTTCATCAATTTTCGAGGACAAGCTCCATGTAGAACTCGTCGAGGCCGGGCTCCTTAGTTGACCTTCTCCAAATGGTCGACCTACATCGATGGCTTGATTGCTAGAAGGTCGAGCTCCATTGCTGATCTATAGATGGTGAAGCTCCATAGCCGAACACCAAAGGGCCGAGCTCAATAGTCGAGCTCTCGCTCATTTTCAGAAGGCCGAGCTCCATGGCCGATGCCGACCTTCAGAAGGTTGAGCTCTGTGGTCGACTTCCGAGCACGAGCTCCATGTAGAAACCCCGAGACCAAGCTCCTTAGCCGACTTGCTCCAGATAGCCGAACTTCATCATCAAACTCCTCGACGCCACTTTACATTTAACTGAGCTTCATTATCATACACCCGAGGACATTTTTCAGAAGTTCGAGCTCTATTACCGAAATCCCAAGGCTAACTGCTAAAAGGATGAGCCATGTGGTCAATTTCTCTTGTGTGGTGTGTATATGTTTAACTTTGTTGTTTTTGGACTTTAAACATTTAATGTTTTTTTGTATTTGCAATTCTGGAACTAGGGTACTGTCTTCTCCATATTAATGTTATAATAGGGTTGGAGCACCCTTAAGTGCTCCCGTTAATTTCATTCTTCACCGTTAAAAAAATGTGATGATTAATAATCACATGATAGTATTATTAGTCAATTATAGATCAAAATTATAAAATTAAAGAAAATTATACATGCACTTATATTTATTTATTATTTATATAACAAAATCGACAATATACATTATTATAATTTATAATAACGTTTGTCATATGGACGATAAAATGAAACTATACCCAGCTGACAAGAGATAGATGAATGGAAATGTCGAAATGCACGTCCTGAATTCATCCATCAAATTTACTAAGTTTTAATAATATCCAAATTTTCAACATTATTTAGATTTATTATTTGTGCAATGTACCATCATATTTTAACAACTAAAATACACATTCAATATTTTTCACTGTATTATTTTTTTCTATAATACTTTAAAAAGTGGATTGTGAATGAAGTTTTCAAAACTTCAAGACTTGTTATTATAAGAGTCATCATATTTTGACCATCTTAAGTGACACTACAACCATTTTGACCATCTTAAGTGATACTACAACCTTGTGTTTTGTAGCCGGTTGACTTTGCTGGATAAGTGACCTTCCGTGTGTGTATTCCTTTCGCGATGATTGTTGTGTTGGTGTTCGGTGATTTTGTGAAAGGTTAGTGGTATGTTATGAATGACGTTTTGTGTTGGTGATGGCTGTTTAAGATTCTCAAAAGAACATTTCCTTTTCATAATGACTATATACACGTCTTCTTGACAAAATATGAGTTCTATTATTGTCAGCATTGATGCATATATTTCGTTTGCAGGATCATGTTAAAGTTAAGCTGCATGGCATCGAGCTGAACGGCAAATGATTTTTTTTTTTTCTCAATTGATATCAATGAAGAAACATAAGATTTTAAACAGCTAAATCTGTAGACTGGTGTTTGAAACACTGTAAACCATCTAGCTCTCAAAATTAAACAAAGAAATCAACAACACATGATCCTAAAATTAATATTCAAATGTTACATTTCCTCTTTGAAAACACTGGATAAGAGGGGGCGAATGGTATTTAGCAAAACAATGGGTAAAAAATCTTAAGACAAACCAAAGATATTGCCTCATGCTAAGCTAGCTAGTGGAGGGATTTCTCTTGGCAAAAGTGTTCTTGTTATTGTGAATCCACACTTTGAGGACTCTTCTTTTGATTCCAATCTCTTGGCAAAAGTTTTGCACCACAGATTCATCTAGCTTCTGTATCCTCCACCCCACCCTTTCTGCAAAAAGCAACATCTTCTCCTTTTGTTCCTGTGTGAACTTGGTTCTAAACCTCTTCTTCATCTTTTCAGCTGGATTTCCCACCTCCTTAGTCATCCCATCTTCACAGTCCTTCTCATCAGACATATCAGAAGGACTAATTGAACCACTTTTGTTGGGAGATAAATGAGCCAAAATGGGCCCTATCTGAGTAGTATCCGGAATAATCATCAGTGGAGTGGAATAGGAATCAGAAGACTCTATCTCTTTTCTGTGGAAGTTTCTGTGGCAATTGCAAGCCGAGCATTTGAGAGCCTCAAGGGTGCCTTCTTCTCCATCAGCAATGAACTCACCACACCCGTCAGTTGCATTGCCACCAATTGCAGCTGCATGGTTCTTCAGACATTCGGTGTATCTTATCATCTTTTTATCTGCCCTTTTATCAGCATGTAAATTGCTTGACTCCATCTGTTGAAGCTTCTACAACCAGTGTTGATGAAAGAATCAACGAAGGAAAAAAAAAAATTATTAGATGAGATGAGAGTTGTAACAGGTTGCTGACACTATTTATAATGAAGTTGGAGTTTATGGAAAAAGGTATACGAGGTCTCTTGATTGTGAATTTTGCAAGTGAAGCAACAAATAGAAATATGGGATGTTTAGTGTGTTTGATATACTATTTTATAGGTCACTTTATAGGTAGAAAATTAAAGTAGCTAGCTCAGAAGTTTATGTTTCAGATTTGTCTCTATATATGTATTCAGCGCGTGAGGTAGAGAGAGACCTGAGACCTTAACTACAATCAAATAAAGACAGCATATTAGGATCTATGTAGAGACAGTTGAAAAGTTGGGTGCATGCCATTGCTTTGCTTTGCTTTGCATACACTGTTAGACATCAAGCTTACGCTTTTAGAATATTGTCCTTTAAAAAGATTAAACTAGTGAAAGTATTGCCAAAGAAAGATAAGAAAAGAAGAAAAGTTAAACAGGAAGCCGAAAGAGATTAGCATTTGTGGAGAACTGTCCACTTAGAAGAAAAGACTGTCCATTGCTTTGCAAGCTGCAATAAGTGGCCTAGATTTGGACTGTGGTTGGTTGTCCCCACTCCCCATTTGCATACCTATGTTCTTTATAACTTACTATAAAAAGGTAGATCTCATTTTCAATTGCAAGCAATTAGGCAAGCTTAATACAAAAGTCTTGATTTGTAAATGTGCAAGTTTTTCTGGTAGTCTTGTATTTCCTTTCTCTATCTATTGATATCTTTTATAAAGATTGGTCCTGTTTTGTAAACATGACTTAAATGCTTTTTTCTAAAATTGTATAGTTTTGATTGGATTTTATTTATACTTAACAAAGAGGCTTACATATATTTGTATGGTGATGATGTCTCAGTATTCATTTCTCAGCTCTCTAAAATTACATACCTTATGGACAACTCAATTCCATTTATATATGCCTCAATCTTGTCAGTAACTCACATACGATCTTTATTTGTATCACTCATGTCAGAATTTGGTTGTTAATATATCGCTTAATTACGTACTAAATTACAAATTAACAAATACACTAAACTCACATAATTTTAAAGAAAAAGGTTTGGAGGAAAGAAATTGTGTGGTTAATTCTCATTAAAAACTAAATATATTCGTTAGCATAAAAGTACATCATTCTAAGTCTACACTTATCGTTTTAGAAGTAATGGTTGTAATTAGTGGAGGATATATTTACGGTGAATGTACAGCTTTTGTAAACAATTGAACAGTGACTGTGCCCAAGAAGCTGCTAAGTCATGTACCATATTGTTGTTACCCCAATGATTAAGCCCTAAGCACAAGTGACAATTATAGGCTGCTCATAATAAGTCCTCTCCATGCAGCCGCTAGATCCAACACCTCCAATAATCATACCCTATGTTCCTCATAAATCCATTACAAAGTTGTTGAGATAATTTGAGTTCATTGTACACGAGCCGTTATAGCAGTGGATGTAAATTTTGACCTTCTAAAAAGTAAACTATGATGAAGAATAACGAAAATGAGAAATAATGATAGAAAAAGAATTTAGAAAGCGTAAACTCTATTCCAAATAAGAATAGCAAAATGGATCGGATTTCACATGTTAACCCTTTTGGATCCCAAGTAGGTATTTATCAAAATTTGATCCAAGTATATATTTATCAAAGCTCTCCATTAAATATCATAAAGAAGGAAAAATAGAAAAGTACTATAAAAGTAAAAATTTGATTTGAATATTGTGAACACAACTTAATAAGTCTCTTGAGTAAGCAAGAGACTTGAGTAATTATGTATTAAGAGATAATTTACAATTTTATCTTTGTAAATATCATATGAGATAGTAAATTATAAAAGTTGGACTTAAGGTGATTGTATGCTTTATGAGTTTAAGAGATTACTTTTTTATTGTATAATTTGCAAGAAACTCACACCATGTATAAAAAGATAATAATCTAAGTTATTGAACTCACTAATTTGTTTGGCTTAAAATAATCAAATTCATAACACAAAGACTAGCTACAATGAAACACTATATTAACAAAGATTTATAACTCATTTTAATATATTTTTTTATAAGTTATAATAAGATGGGTCAAATAGTGATGTTTGTTGATTATATTATTAGGACTTAGTGTTTAATAATCATGATCATGATTTGGTCTTGATAAAAGGATATTAAGCCTATTATATGATTCTTAATATAAAGTACTTAAATAGAGATTATGGATAGCACCATGAATAATTTACAAATCTTAAATAGTAAAATAGTAACATGAATCACAAATTTTAATATATATATATATATATATATTAAGAAACTTGTCGGAGAGGTAGATTTACACTTTTTACAACCAACACAATCAACACAATCCTATATTCTTGGAATAGAAATAATTTGTTTAGCTTTACATTCATTCCGAGATATCATTTCTAATACATCTGCTGGATAAGTATGACCAGGTTGAGCACATTCTATAAATGTATAAGAAAGTAAATTGTTGATGCAAATAGAAGATTAATTTATTGTATTAATTATAATAACACATATTTAAAATAATCTTAATTAATGTTTAATGTTAAGTCTTATTTGAATCAAATTCATACAAAGACAATGAACAATTATTGGTGTAATAGAGGTCTCTAATAAAATTGCAATCTAAACTTTTTATGATTTTATTCCACTTCTAGTCATGATTACATGTGGAATAAGAATCACATATAGCATTTAAAATCACAATATTTTATTAGTTTTATGATTAAAATATTAATTTTAACTATTTATCACCAATTGATCCAAGAAATAAGTGAAGATTATATAATGTTATGTTGCATTAATTGAGACTATAACAAGAAAATATTCTCCTCACCTTCCTAAAGTAACAACATATTTATATATACATTATTATAGCATTTTTATATTTTACTGATTAATATATGTAGTGACAATAATAACATATTTATAATAATGCTAATTTCTTATTATTAATTCTATTTTTTATTTCATAGACGTAAATATTAAATTTGTTACTATGCATGTCTTATTATAATGTATATAATAATATTGTTACAATATAATATACATGATTTTTTCCAATATATAGTAATTATTCAAGAAATGTTACCAAATAAATAAAGTAATGAAGTATTGTGTGCCCGTTTATGGTGTTTCCGATCATTTTAAGGTTTAACAAACGTAATCAATCAATAGCATTTCTAATAAAAATAGTTTATAAAAATATCATTTTAACGTGTGTGTATTTATACATTGTTGTTTAAAATAAGGAGAAATACTTATAGTTTAAAATATTACGAAAATCAGAACTTTCTACAATATCAACAAACTTTAAAAAAAAGTACAATATTTCTATGAAATGAACTATTTTGTTATATAAATTACCATCAGTGCAAGTGCTCTACCTGCACTGTTACAAACGATTAAGTGTAAGAATTAAGACACTGTCTTTTCATAAGTATTTATAAAAGAAAAAAAAATTAAAATAAAGTTATCTATCCCATAATCTAAAAAAAAAAAAATTACATTCTGCGAAAAAAAGTTAGCTTATACAAAAAGTTAAAATCATTAAGTTTAAGTTTTAAAAATAACTTTGTGACTTTGTGCTTTGCAGCTGTGTTGGTGACTTGAAGCTTTTATCACTACTTAATTTGTTTTTGCCCAAAAGAATTCAGATCAAATTTTAATATTGGAGCTAAAAATACTAGTAGTATTAAATTACGTGTAACACTAGGGAACCTGTAGAAGTGTATTAAAAAATTAAAAATGAGTTCTGCCATTAAAGATGTCCTAGATTTCATATTTCAATATTCACCTTGGAATAAGCAAACCAAGAGAAAAAGAAGGTGACAGATAAATTATAACGTTATGCAAACCCTTCAGGGGAACACAAATTGAACATTGAAGAACTAGTGAAAAAGAAAAATGATGCATCGCTTTTATTGCTGACCAAAATCCAATGTGACAAATGAGAGGCTTTTATGCAACTTTTGCATAGGCCAATGATTGAGTGCACCAAAATATAAGTTATAGCATCTCATGGAAGAATAAAATAAAGTCCAAAAAAATCAACTCGTTTTCTTTGTTGTCCTTTTCAATCTCTTCCTTGGAGAACTATGCTTATTGATTTTATGTGGCCGTGAAGCATAATTTCTGAGCTTTTGAAGAATCTTCCTTTCATTGATGCGCAGCACCAAAGAATGATACAGCTTTCTCTCTCTAGTTAAACTACACCTTTCCAATGCTTCCATATCATCTTCAACTGAATTCAAACCATAGAGACTCTCCCTCATGTCAGCAAGTGACAACAGGGCATCACAAACCCTTTTAGGCAGCAAGGATTTGTTGCTCATATTAGAAAAGATATTACCATTAAGATGGGTGGTTTCACCATTTGATTCAGGACAATTCCCAGAAACTGATACCGAGAGGTCTAACTTTTGGTAAGCATTATCTGGCAATAACATGATGTGTAACAAAATGAGGAGTTCAGTTTGTGGTTTTCCATCAAATGAGATCTCAAAATATTCAGAGTCTTGGCTGCCACATGCAGAATAGCCTAACCTTCTCCAAAGGGAAACTCTTGCTCTACTGTGGCGGTCAGAAAAAGCGGAAGAACACCATTGAAGTATCAGCGACATGTCTATGTTTACAATATCATAGGAATTATCTTGCTCGGTAAATCCATATCTATGAAGCAAAGCAGCATTACCCAATAGCCCATAAGTGTTAAATACCTGTTGTTAGGCAAGAGGAACTCTTGAGTATTAGAGTAACTTCAAGGGATGGAGAAAAATCATATAACTGAAAGTAAAATTCTCACCTCAGTTCCACTGCTGACATCTTTTATCATAATCATCTCCAACATAGAACTATCATCCTCGCTAACTGAAGAACTCTCCAAATCACTACCAATGCAGTTACCACCATTAGCACCAATTGACGCAGTCATATCCATAGGGGGATTTTGAGCCAATGCTACTTCTTCCTTAACAATGCCCTTGCCATTATCATTATCATTATCATCAATATCACTACCTGATTCATAATTAGAGGACATAGCAGTGAAATGCACATCCTCTGCACCTGTTTTATGATTGAATCTAGAGCAGAAGACAGTATGGACATTATTAGAATGGGAAAATCCTCAGATATGGACAGGAAAGCTTTAAAGCTAGACTTAAAAATTGTTGCTCTTAAAACCAGTTACAAATTCGAGTTACAGCGAAGTTGAAATGTAATAAATGGAAAATAAAGGTGTACACTGAGATTAGAAAATAAAACCATGTCAATGAGCATAGGCTTTACTTACAGATCTGCCAAGGGAACCATGCCAAAACCATGGTAATCATCAATCTCAAAAGATCGTGAAGATATAAGTGTTTTCGCTGCAAAGTATTGTTCTACGTCAAAGAACTTCGGGTTTAGTTTTAAAGGTGCTAAATCCAATAGGGGAAGAATATTCTCTTTCCAGTCCTCGTAAATCAGAGCCTTGTCTTCTTGCACTGTCTGCCTAAAATTGTAAGAGATCAGATAATTTTCATGAAAGGTAAAGCACATAGTGTTATATTCTAAGATTCAAATCACTGGTTTGACGCCAAGGCAAAGACTGAAAGGAACGGTCATAAATTATCTTAGAAGTTTTCAATGTTGTGCCAATCACAACTTCTCAGATATTCTTTCAGTTTATTTTCCTCATTAGTACAGAGTTCACTAAGCAATCAGCAATATAAACTAACTAATATGTATCCTTTTTTCTCATCTTTAACGTTTAAACTCCCTTTCATTGGATATAATTGTGAAAAATACCATAGCATAGCTTTTAATCAACCCCTACCATGACATACTTCAGAATATGAAGATCATGTAATGCATAAACAAAAAAAGAAAAAGAAAACAAGGCATTCATAAGGAGCTCAATTTAAGTTAACTATACATGAAAACCAAGAAACAAAAGCATCCCTTTTCATCTTCACACATTCGAATTAGCAATAAAAAACTATTACCATGTATAGCATGGCTCTATATGGTCAATGTTAATTCATCCTTCATGATGATTAAGCCCAACAATACAAGGTATACCTGGTGAAGCTCAGTACCACGCAAAAGCTCGTTTACTTCATTGAGGGTCCAAACAATTGGCACGCACTCTTGGTAAGGCAAGAGTTGAAGGTATCCATACCAAGGTGAGTCCCCACCCAAGCTTCTCTCATACATGATGGCAAATGCTAGCCCCAAATGACCATCCAAACCAGCCTCTTCAATGATCTCACGTGCCCCACTAGTCTTCGTGGTGAGGCAAGCTTCTTTTGGCATTTTGGCCACAACATCACCTTCCTTCAACTGCCACAAAGCTCTCACCGCTATTCCTTCTTCGGGTGTATCCACAAACTCCAATGCATCGCTCCACTGGAAACCCTTGGACTTCATCCACCGCTTGAATGCCCTCAAACGCCTGTGCAGACAGATAGAAAAATAATGAGTTGGTCACTGGCAGAAACACGTTGTGTGATTAGTGGCAAATGGGTATATCTTTGTTCAGCAACAATGACCGAAAGTTTATAACTTTATTTATTAGAATGTCAAAGCTCGGTTTTTTCGCGTACCCTTTGGAGAGTTTCGTTGGGCTTGCAATGAAAATGAGAGAGAAATGAGAAATTAGGCGTACCTGGAAGCCATGTGTGGAGGAACAGAGATGTTCCTTGGGGAAGACATGAGAAGGGTTTTAGAGTTAGAAGCTGCCACCACCAGTGGCAGTGCTGCACTGCAGTTTCTGACTTTCTGGGTTTGGGCTTCTAGTAATGGATAATTCAAAGGCAATTGCTTCCTGCACCTCCACATTTTTTCCAAATGATTATTTTACCCTTATTTGAAGTAACTTCTTGATTATCTTTTTTGAAATTTTTTTCTGAAATTAAATTTATGAAATATATTTTGTAAAACACTTTTTAGAACAAGATTCTGAAAAAAAAAATAGAATACGTAAAATACACTCTAGACAAATTTTTCATAACAAGTCTCTAGAACAAAATTTCCACTATATAATTTTTTCAAAATGCATTTTATGAAAATGTCTTTCAAAACAAACTTTTCATAACACATAAAATGTATTTAAAAAAGAACTTTCCAAAACACATTTGTACTTAAAAAAAACTTTGTGGAATGAGATTTTTTCTTGTGCAACATTTCCTTCTCTTCTTATACAAAGATGATGGTATAAAGGGGTCAACAGTAATGAGATACAACGAGAGAGAAATAGACAAAGCAATTTAGTCATTTTATCTAATTATAAAGTACAGGTTCAAAAATGCTAGGTACAAAAAGTAATTGGTTAATTCAAAAATACTAAAAGGTCATGAGACTACTTTCTTTTACACCCTTTCTCTTTTTCGAAAAGACCTATAACAACCTTTTATTTTAAATTTATTTTGTCCAACAAGTTTTAGTATTTATTGGGGATTTAGTACATTTTTTAAAATGAGAAATTAATTGCTTTTATTCAATATTTTAACAAAATAGGTTTGGTAGGGTTTTCCCAATTTGATTTTCGATTGAAAATCTAAAACCAATATATTTCTTATGGTATTGGATTTAAAATAATATGTAACAAAAGATAGTTTGAACTATAATAAAAATGTCATTTACGAGGTAATACGTAAAAATTAATAAAAAAAAATATCATAATTACAATAATTTATTTACTACGCTTTGTTTAAAAGCTGAAATTAGAAAGTTAAATAAATTTAGTGTAAAAAATAAATAAAAAATAAATAAAATTATAATATTTGATAAATAATTATGTCCCTTAACTCATACTTAGAATACAAAACGCAACTACTTTTGCTACTTTTAACAGGAAATATCTCATAGCTATTGGTAAAAATAATGTCATGTAACATACATGTAGATGCTTGAAATCCAAACATTGTGTTTATGAAAGAATTGATGAAAAGGATAAAGTGTGTCATTATGAATAAAAATCATACCTAGTAACTCATGCAACTATCTTTCACGTCTCCTTAAATCACATGTCAATCTCATCTTTTATGTCACGTACCAACTTATATTTTGTAACATCTTAACTATTATATAAATAATTATTATTTAATTAAAATTTATGAGTAAATTTTTTTAATCAGATTTTTCAGAAAGAATATTAATTATAATATAATCTTATAGATATAAATATATGTTTAACATTTTATATTTTCGTGGTTATTCATATTATATTACAGAAATATATAATAAGAGTTCTATATTAAAATATATAATTATTTATATATTCTAAAGATATTAAAATTAAGTTCGAGTTAATAAATCTCCTAAAATTTTCTAAATAATTCTCACTAAGCAAATTTTAATTTTAATTTTATTTGTGTGACAGGTATATATTAAATAAAAACACGATGATGAGTAAGGTTTTATATAAGTCTTAATTATAATTTTAATAAACTTAACATGCAATAGAAATAATAGGATTTTATGACTTGATCTATGATTTCACTTACAATCATAAAATTTGATCTCACTTTTATCAATATGGATTCATATACTGTTTTTGGTTTAATCTTGAATATCAAAAAGTTACGTGATAAGTGATTAGGTAGTTTAGTATTTTTGATAAAAAGTATTGGTACAATCATAATTATTTTTCTCAAAAATTTTGGTCATCTGTTAATAAAAATGATATATACTGATTACCTAACCTCTCTGATGTTGAGCAGTTATCGAATAGTACCAAGTTTAGTTTGTGAATATCCTAGCTCAAGGTGTTATTTTGAACTATCTAGATATTCACATACTTGAAAAATACTTCCCCATCATGATTCTGTCTTTCATCCCGCAATATATCAAACTATGACTTTCCAAACACAGATTCTCATATATTAGTCTAGTCTTAACTCAAAACCCATAACTCTTTCTCAAAAGACATATTTAACATTTTCAAGTATTATTTGATGTGTAATAAATATTAAAATGTGTTATATGGATAACTTCTACATATCATTCAAACAAATACAATGAATAAAAAAAACAACAGCAAAACATATTGATAACATTTTATCCAAGTTCTTTACAAATGTTTACTTTTACTTTACTCTTATTATTAATGTATTTCTTCTAAAAAATATGCTTAAAATATTACAAAAAAACAAAGAAAAAATTTTAAATGAATAATTAGATATGAATAAGTATATTACAATCAAATAAAATAATAAAAATATAAATTAATAAAAATAAATAGAAATAAGTTAAATAACATAAATAAATGAATAGAGTCATTATCTAACATAAATAATTAGATATAGATAACTATATCACAATTAAATAAATGAAGTTACAGACTAAGATTAGTATTTTAATGTTTTTAGGGTGTGTTTGTTTTTGGCGACAGGAAGCCGAGAAGCAAAGAAAGCGTTGAAAGATGAAAAAACGAGGCGGAAATTTGGAAAAACAAGCAAAATTTTTCGTGAAAACTTTTTCTCCTTCTGTATGAAGAAAGAACGAGAAAGTTTGATAATATTAAATGGTTACTTTTTATATAATTAATTTTTATTATTAATTCGTTAATATTTTTATTTATATTATAATTAAATAAATATAATAATTATATAATATATCATAATAAAAATAATAATAACAATTATTATTATTATTATTAAAACAATAATATATTTAATAAAATTATAAAATAATAATAAAACTAAGATAGTTATAAAAATAAAATATTAATAATATTAATTTTAAAACTAAATATAATAATAAAATTATAAGAAAATATATTTTATCAATGATAATATATTTATAAAACTAAATATCTATTATAAATAATAATTATAATAGTAAAGACAATAAAATTATAATAAAAGTAATAATAATAATAAAATAAAATTATAATAATAATCAAAATAAATTTATAAAATAATGATATTATTAATAATAATAATAATAATTTAATATTTTTTATTTTAATTTTAATTTTGAAATAATTAATAATTTTATTATTTTATCAATTACATAATAATAATTTATCAATCACATCGAATAAAATAATTATATTTAATTTAAAATTAATTTTAATTATAATTTTATCTATTAAAAAAATATTTTATCAATTATAAATATTACATTTACAAATTTTTATAAATTTTCTTTTCATTTTTTATTATCTTTCTCTTAATTAAACAACTCAACTTTTTATATATTTTTATCTCAAATCAACTCTCTCAAATTCACTTTGCAATAGAAATACACCCTTAAAATTTTCTTATTCTAAATTTTCTCTAACTTTTTTTTTTCTCTTTACTTTCCTGTTCTTTTATTATACCAGCTTCTCACTCGACCATTATATTTATACTAGTTAATTATTATTACTATTATATTATTTATGGAAATTAATACATTAGATTCTTTTGACTTATGTTTATCTCCTTGTCTTAAAAGATAAGAGATACGGTAGTCATCAATTTTCAAAATACCATCTAATAAGTCAATCTCATATATATATATATATATATATATATATATATATATATATATATATATATATATATATATATATATTTGAATAATAAAAAGTTAACAAATTTAATTATATTTTATAACTCTTTTAAGATTATCTTAAATGACACTCTTTCCGTTTTAATTTAAACACTTAGACTATATATATATTTTTTAATAAATTCCGTTTTAATTTAAACACTTAGACTATATATATATTTTTTAATAAAATAATACTCATTTTCAGTATCTTTTAAAGAAAGATTTACCACCTTTGTAATAAATTTAATTTTTTTACATGATTAATAAAATGGGATTGAATTTTATCATTTTATTCAAAATCACATTGACTATAACTTGAATGAATGCGGAAATTAAATTTTGAAATATAAAAATAAAAAACGAAATAATATAATTATTATACATTGAGTGCAATTTCCCCTAAAGGGCACACAATTAAGATAACTATGGGCATGCGCTGCGGCCTGATTGAGAACTTTTGGGTACAATAGAGATACATTGCAATTAAATTACACATTACATTACAATTTACATGCTTTTCAAAGAACTGCGAACGTTTCACGCACTCAAGGAGCAGACACAACGTAGCGAACTCATCACTCTCATCCCCAACCCAGCCTAAGGTCAAGCAAACCAACCACAATTTCTAGGGTTTATTTTCCAAATTTCGCAAATTTTCCTTCGATCACTCTTTTCTTGTTTCTTTGTTTCTGTTCCGTGTAACGTCAGCACTACGAGTTGGACTGTTTCGTCGTTCCATCTGCATTCCTTATTTAGCATAAAACGTTCAATTGCCTTTCACATTCATCTCCTTGGGGAAACACTGCCTCTCGTTATTCCAGGTTCGGTATTTCTTTGCGTGTGCTTTACTTGTATTTAATTATTTAATTATTTTCGAGATCTGTTACTCCTATATTTTTAGTTTTCGCTCTTTGTTAATTGTTATTCTGCAGTTTTTTCTTTTGCTTAGTTCGTACGCTTATTATACCGTTGTTTCTAATCGTACTTAACTGCACGAATGTACCTGCGGTGTCTAAGAAGCAATTCTAAATTTTCAAATTGGATTGTTAATTTAATTTGGTGCTGCTGAATATTTCGGGTGGTGCATCAATTATTGTCTCCGTCGTCACTTTGGCTTTGTGTTAGGTTTGAATGTTGCCATTATGTGTTTCAATGTTGGTGATGCATTTTTTGTACGATCATTTTGAGTGCTTGTGAAAATTGGTGTGGCCTTGTGTGGTTTCCTAAACTTTTTTTTTTGCTGCCGTATAGTTACTGAGTTTCGTACAACGAACTGAGGCCGGGGTTGTCTCGGCTGCCAGATTCTTTCGTTTTAAATTTTATGACTGTGTTGGCTTTTCATTATGAGTGGCACACCTAAGAGATCTCATGAAGAGTCTGTTTATCCATCTTCTAAGCACCCGCATGAAGATTCTGGTACATATTCAAAGTTGGTTTCGTCATCAGTTTCAAATGAGTACCACATGCCTTATGATATAAATCAGGATTCACGGGTGGCAAAAGCACCACGAACTGAATTTCGCGATGCAGATAGACGATCTCCTCTTCATCCTGTGTATCGGATGTCATCATCTTTAAATGACTCTCATGCAGATCATCCTATTGGTCCTGAGAACAGGACAGAATCAAGGGATGCCAAGGATATTAGAGACATCCGGTTTGAGAATCGTGATACTAAGACAGAAAAGAAGGAATTGTATGGTGAAGCAAGAAGGGATCCTCCAAGTGCTAAGAGTGAAAAGGATGTGCGTGTAGAAGGTAAAGGAGATGACAACAAAGATATTAGGCATGATCGAGATAGTCATAGTGATCTGAAAGGTGACATCAAGACCGAGAAAGATGGTTATAATGTGGTTAGCAGTCACTTAAGTTGGAAAGACTCAAAAGAGTACCATCGAGGAAAAAGATATTCTGATGCTCCTAGTGGGAGTTTGGACACATGGCAAATGTTACGGGGAAATACACAAGGTTCAGTTGAGGTTGGGCAGGAGAGTTCAGCAACAGAAGAAAGGGATTATGTCGAAGCTCATGAAGCTGTTGTGGAGAACAAAGTTGATCCTAAAGGTGATCCTAAAGGTGATGATAGAGCTAAAGAGAAAGACAGAAAGAGGAAGGACGTGAAGCATCGGGACTGGGGAGATAGGGAAAAAGAAAGAAGTGATCGTAGAAACAGCACACAAGTTAGCAGTAGTATTGGTGACGGCAAAGAAGCTGCCAAGGAAGATAGAGATGTAGAAAGGTTAGAGAGGGAGAAAAAAGATCTTCCAAAAGAGAAAGAAAATTTAAAAGAGAGGGAAAAAGATCAAATGAAGAGGGAATTGTGGAATGGAATGGAGAAAGAGGTTTCAAATAACGAGAAGGAACCTGTTGATGGATTGGCCAAACTTCCTGAACATGGAATTCTGTTACCAGAGCAGAAGAAACAAAAAGATGCTGATAGCTGGAAAAATGTAGATAGAGAAGCTAGAGAGAAGAGAAAAGAAAGGGTGGCTGATTTAGAAGGAGACAAGTCTGATAAGCGTAGTAGGTGCCTTGACAAAGAATCAAATGATGGGTGTGCTGATGGAGAAGGTGTGACAGAGAAGGAGAGAGAGGTCTATAATTATAGCAGTCAACACCGTAAGAGAATACAACGATCTAGAGGGAGCCCTCAGGTGCCTAACCGGGAACCTCGTTTCAGATCTCGTGCCCAAGACAATGATGGGTACTTTCTTCCTCTACCTTGGTTTTTTTCATTGCTTGCAAATTTGATGATATAGCATGTATCTTTTCATTATCTCATTTAGTGTTTGTTTGTTTTAATTTTAATTTAAACTATTTCTTTCAGCTATACAAGTTGAAGTTTCATAATTCTATTTGTTAGAAATTTCTTTGTCAATTGATTGAATCCTATTTCTATGGTGTTTTTAGTTAAGGTCCTTCATGCTATATTTTCCTTTTAGTGATTATCTCTAGCTATATTTTTTGCAGGTCTCAAGGTATGGTGTCATTTTGTTTCACTGGCTTGATTTAATGTAAGACTACCGAATTTGTACCTTCATGAAATAATGCAGGTTTTAGCATATTGCTATTATTAACCCTTTGCTTTATGTTTTATGATTTATTCTCTTCCTTTAATATTTATGCATTTCGTTTACACTTATTTCTTAATTTGTTGTTTGATATGATGTTGGTATCAGTACTTGATACTACATGTCGATCGAATCAAGAAAGTTAGAGCTTGATGTTTCTGCTACTTTCGTTTGCATGTCCACTATATATAATTTCTGGTATTTCAGGTAAAATAGAAGTTTCTTCTGTTGTTTACAAAGTTGGGGAAAGCATGCAAGAGCTGATAAAATTGTGGAAGGAATATGAATCATCTCAATCTCAAATAGAAAAAAATGGTGAAAGCTCTAATAATGGTCCCACTCTGGAAATTCGGATACCATCTGAGCATGTCACGGCTACAAACCGCCAAGTAAGCTTTTTTTGTTGTTCATTCTATAAAATTGAAGAATGTGTCTTCATTTTTTTTGTAAGGGGAGGGGTGTAGAGACTGTTCGTGGTGGCTTTCTTTTTTTTTTATTACAGTGACTATTATTGTTCCTGCTCATTTGAGGCAAAATTAATTCTATATCTCCGTTGTTTTTTATTTTGTCCTGATTTAATTTTTTTCATATCTGAAGTTTGCGTACTTGTACTTGTGCATTACACCACGAAAGAAAGTGTACTTTTGCTAATGTCAAAGACAAGTCAGAAAGATTTGAGGACTATGATCCATAGTGGCTGGCAATCATGTTCCTCATTTTCTTTTGTTTTCCCTTGGCTTTATCTTATGCTTGTTGATGCAATAAATATAATGTTTACAGTCCATTTATAAATTTTTTAAATTTCTTTACTTCTTGTAGATTCCTTCTTTCCATTAACATAAATTTGTTGAAATACTAAAATACTGGTTTTAACTTTTCTTCATTCAACCCTTTTGCTACTACCATATGTATTCCTGTAACTGTGACTTGGACTATAGTTAGCCATTTTCCACAGTTATCATGCTCCTTCTGGAAACTATTGGATGCCCTTTATACGGAGCTGGCTTGTTGAAAAGTTGTAAATGCTCATATTTGCTCTTTGATATGGTTTCACTTCAATATTCAGAGGTCCTATTCGCTATTTTTGAATTCAAACTTTTGAGATTTATGTTAGTTGAGTTTCTGAAAGGATGTCGCCCTTTGTTCCTGAAGAAAGTAAAGATTACATAGAAACTATTTTCTAGTGTCTATATACTTTGTGACAGAAACAATATAAATGAGTGGTTTACTATTGCGATGGTCAAGGTGTTGACCAGATATGAATTGCTGTTTGCTATGTTGTTGGGCATCATTATTATATTGTATATCTTTAAAGTAATTGCTTATTGAGAAGTGGTTCAAATTATTTGATAAAGTTGTGACCTATCCCCTTTTAAATAGAATGATACATGTTCTACTGTTTGAAAATTGTTATTGTAATACTTAAGCATAACTGTGATAAATCCCCCCTATCTATATTTGGGACATTACTTTGGTGTTTAGAAGCCTTATATTTGAATTTAGTTTTAAAATTGGGATTCTGAATCCTCCAAGTACTCTAAGGTTGAAAGATACTATTAATTGTGTTTTTTTTGCCAATTTAGCTTCCAATTTTCTTAAATAACATTGTTTCTAATTCTTTCATGATCTAATCTAGCCTCTGTTAACCTTTAGAGTTGAAAAATTTTAAAATGTTGTTTGTCTATTCATCCAGGATGCTCTGAGACATCAATATCCATATTCTGCCAATTATCTGGTACCTCTTGATTTATTCAAATCTTCTGCTTCTTCCATAGTAACACCTGTCTGTATGTGAGACTGTGATTGTTTTTTGGTCAAGTGACGATGCCCTAACTTATAGATGTCCTTAAAAGATTAAGAGTTAAAACCCTTGCTTTTGCTTGCTAAAGTGTTTTTACAACCAAACAACTGCAGGCCTGAACTTTTCTATTGATCTTGAATTGTTTTCAATATGTAAGCCTTCCTATACTTCTATCCTATAGCATGTTTTTATTACATTGAGCAGTTGAAAGATTGATGGTGATTAGGATACCTGATTTTTCAACTATTCCACTTTATGCTATAGCCTTCGGATAAAAATTGACCTTCCTTTTGGGGAAAGAAACTAGTAATGCATTATTCAAAACTGGATTACTGTGGCTAGGCCCAAAAAACAGGACTTCTTCTAAGGTCCAGTCTTACCATCTGTGAATAACTAGTGAGCCAAGCCTAGTTGAAATTCCTTTGAACTATAGTTGATAATATGGAATTTGTCCATGGGGCTGAACTGAGCAAACAGCTTTCATTTTTAAGCTTTTGCCATTGACATCTGAGACTGGGTGACTTCTGATTCCACTATTGAAAACTGATATATGCATTATAGTTTGGAATGAATATTATATTTTGAAAATCATGCCTGTAAAGTGAATGAATTAATTTTTTTATTTAACAATATCTTTAGAATGTTTCTCAATAAAAATTGGACTAGGTTTAACTTGATTCCAAAAGCTAGCTTAAGGGGTTAGGTTTGCCTAACCCTTATAAAAAAATATTTTGGTCATATTAGTAATCAATGTTGGACATCTTAACAATTCCCACCCAGTACCAAGTACCGACATGTAGAGTGTGTATGTTTGCAAGGCTGGACATCTATAGGTGGCCTAACTCATTTATGACTAGATAGGCTCTAATACCACGTGAGAAATGGGTTAGGCTTAATCCCAAAAGATGATTGGGGAAAGGATTTCCTGTGCCCTACAAGTATTTTGGCCATAATTTCGAGTGATGAAGGAAAATAACTTCTTAGCAGTCTATTTGTTTCAAAATATATGTTGTATCTAAATGTCATTTTGTCTGTTTCTTTAGAAAACCAAGAAAGCATTGAATACCTTTTTTTTGAACTTGATCCTCTTGCCTTTTCATATGAGGGCAAAAACCTTTGCCCAATGGTATGATTGCTGTCCTTGATCTTGTGGCTTCAGACCCTTACAACAACCTCTTTGCTTGTGGGAATAAGGCTACATCCATCTACCCTTTCTAAATCCCACAAGGTTGGAACCTCGTGCATTGGGTTGCCCTTTAATTTTTGTCTTTCATTTCTCCACTGTGTGGTATGAGAGAACATTGGGGAGCATCAATGGAGTTTGGAACATTGATTGGGATATTTGATAGTATTTTAATCCTTGTGCAATAGATATTTTTGAAATAGAGACGTATTTAATTAGCCATTTCGATAAAATAAAAAAATATACATGACTGATTTGTATTTTTAGACATGGAAGAAAAGCCATGCCTAGAGCATTAAACTAAAGAATGTGGAAGTGGGTTTTTTATTTCTTCCTACTTGTATTCCCTTTTTCTTTTCCATCTGCTTTTTGTGAATCTGGTACATTTTGTTTGATGTTAATGTTTTGATGAATTGAGTTTTTCTTTTGCTTCTTTGCCATTTCTTCTGTATAATTTAAAATCTAAAACAGGATACTATTTATTTTCTATAGATGCTATCCATGTCTTGAGAATTACATTATTATATTCAGGTCAGAGGTGGCCAGCTTTGGGGGACTGATGTGTACACGTACGATTCAGATCTTGTTGCTGGTATGTGTTTTTAAAAAAGCATACATATTAGCATTTTCTTATAGCTGACAGGCCACTTGTCTGACAATAGTACGAATATCACAATTTTTTTGCACCTGCACAGTTCTCATGCATACAGGTTACTGTCGCCCAACGGCGTCTCCACCTCCTATGGCCATACAAGAATTGCGTGTGACTGTTCGTGTGCTACCTCCTCAAGATTGTATGTCCTTACAGCTTGTCCTTACTTTTTCTCAGAACCATCGTGTTCTGTTGAAATGCCTTTTCAGAAAAGATATTTAGATCTAGGTTCTAGGTTGCTTCTTGACAAGTTTTGTTCACATTATGAGTATTTAAAATCTCCCGGATGAACTTTAGATTGTTATTAAGCTGTTTTAAAAGGTTTATGATTGAGTTATTCTTTTCAAATAATTAAATATTGATCTAAATTTTAGAACAATCAAACTGGATTGTCTCCTACGACCCCTCATATTTGCTCATATGTACCCTTTATAACTGTTTATTGTCAAACTCAAATCTGCATGGCTCTGGGATTATTTTTTGGGTTAGGAGTTGATTCTTGTGAACTGAAATCTACTTTTATCTCACAGTCATGCCTACTAAGCACACCCTCTTGAAACTTATTTAATGACATATGCACAATTATTTTGTTGGAATTTTATATAATTGTTTATCTTCTTGTAGCCTGCAATTTAGCCAAGTGTCAGTTTTATGGTTTCCTTTCTGTTTTTGTGGCTATGGACAATGTTTTCTTTTGAATCTTTATTTGAACAATCCAATGATGATAATTATGTATACAATATCAGGCTATATTTCTACACTGAGAAACAACGTACGTTCCCGAGCTTGGGGTGCAGCGATTGGCTGTAGTTATAGAGTTGAGCGGTGTTGCATTGTGAAGGTAGTATCAGAACCCCTGCAAAGTCTCCTTTTGTCCTTTGCAATTTTCAGCTCATGCAGTTATATGAGTCGTAGTAGTTTTATATGTTCTAAATGTTGTCATGTAATGTATTCATTATTTTCCATAGCAAATACAATGACTGTATAGAAACAGAGTTTTGTTTGAATGCTTTAGTTCTGGTTTTATAACACTTTAAACTTCCTCCTAATGAGGATATTATTTTGGTGGAAGAAGTTATTGAGCTTAAAATGGGTCTGTACATCCACCATTAACATCTGCATCGTTGTGCAAACATTTACATGGAAACATCTAAATATTTTTTATTCGTTGAACCTGGTACGTATCTATATTAAAACTTAATATTTAACTGCTCATTTTGTTGCTCTTCAGAAAGGAGGTGGGACTATTGATCTTGAACCTTGCCTTACACATACATCAGCTATTGAACCCACCCTTGCTCCAGTGACTGTTGAGAGGACGATGACTACCAGGGCTGCAGCTTCGGTTTGTCCATCATCTTATAATAAATAAAACTTTGACCACAAAATTTAGTCAAGAATTATAATTTTAGATTATGATCCATGCCTACCCTTGCTATATATAGAAAGGAAGCTATTACCATGGTGTCTATTATTTTTCAGAATGCATTGCGGCAACAAAAATTTGTTCGAGAAGTCACAATACAGTACAATCTCTGCAATGAACCTTGGTACGTGTTAATGATTTTGGCAAATGATCCAAAGTCCACAAGTAGTAAAATAAATTTTTAATTTCAAGTATCAAATCTCAAGGGATTACCACAGTACTCAAGTTATAAAACGTTTATTTATTAGTTTCTGCAAAATTAAATATTTTGTTTTAAATAAAATTTAAATTAATACTAAAAGATAAAAATATAAAAGTAAAGATAAAAAAGTAAGTGATAAGAAAGATAAAGAAATCAAACTCTGATCTGAGAATTGACTGGATAATGAGAGAATGTAATGTGATAAGCTATAATATGAAGATGGTATGGTTGAATTTCACAAAACCACCCCTAATGTAATTACTTAAAAAGGCTTATCTTGGTAAATCTCAATCATACTATCAACTCGATAAATTATTCAAATATTGATTCCGTAAGAGATAAAGATAAAAAAATCAAACTTTTGAATTGAAAAGGTTGTTGAACAATTGATATAAGTTGTTTCATTTATTAACAATGTTAAAATAAAAGTAAAAATCTTTTCTGACAATAAAACAAAGTCCAAAAGCCTAGAATATATGTTCAACAATCTTTGTGAAAAACACAATTATGAAGCTTTTGTTGGCAAAGTGTTTAATCAAATTTTGTAATGTGTTCGTATAGAAATAATCGAAACCTTTTTTTTTTTTGTAAAATTTGAAAATATCTTAGCCTTAGGCAACGCAATGTGGATTATATGGCAATATTTCTTTTACTAAATTAGAAGACATCCAGCACATGTTTTTCAGCTTACTGTGATTACTATATGAACCTACTATCTATACTCGTGATATAATGTATAATTTATAATTCTGTTAATGTCAGGATCAAATATAGTATAAGTATTGTTGCTGACAAGGGTTTAAAAAGGCCACTCTACACATCTGCTCGTTTGAAGAAGGGGGAAGTTTTGTATTTGGAGACACATTTGTCCAGGTATTTTTTATATGGAAGTTCTTGTGCTAAATTGGTATCGGTATTTCAACTGTCACTACAGTAATTGTTAAACACTTAAATGTTACATGCAACAGAAATGCACTTGAAAAATGCAAAACCATTGGATGAAATTTTGCCCATATCAGTGTCTTCGTGTACAAGTCATTTTTTTATCATACTGCCTTTTAAATCTTGAAATTATGAAGAATCCACGATGATGATCTTGAAAAGTATTATTCCGTTTGAAGATCTTCTAGAAAAGTCTGAGTTCTTGAAGAAATTCTTATTGGTGTTCTTCTAATAATGATTCATTTATTTGTAGATACGAACTTTGTTTTACTGGAGAGAAGATGGTCAAGGCTACACCAGCAACTCAGTTGCATGACCCTAAGTCTCAAAATCACCATGCACATTCTGCAAATGGTGAAAAGAATGATTGTGAGAATGTCTTGATTGACGCATTCCGTTGGTCTCGTTGTAAGAAGCCTCTGCCACAGAAAGTGATGCGTACAATTGGCATCCCTCTGCCTCTTGAACATGTTGAGGTATTTTTGTATCATTTTTCATTTATTTCAACTTGCATGTTGAATAATGTCTTCAGAGTTTTTCCCCTTCTCTCGTTTATGAGTTCCATTGATGTTATACATTATTGTTTGTTGTTAAACCCTAGAAGGAGATAGGGTTTCCACAAAGGAGAGACAGGGAAATCACATGGGAGTTCTTGAGAGACCAAAGATAGAGTCAGTAGCCTCCAATCATTGGGGTTTGACTTTGGGGCCCGGGGGGTGTTAGGGCCTCCAGTCACTAGTCTTCTGTTTTCAAAATCAGTGTGCAAGCTGCATACCTGCTCTCTTGTTTCAGTTTCTTTATAAGACATGAAGCCTTTTTATGTTTGCCTATTGTTATCTTGATACGTTATGAAGTTTTGTAAGAACTGTATATAGTTCAGTCCACTTGGTGATCTCCTCTAGTCTTTTCTCTCTTGGTCCTTGTTTGGCTTTCTTCGATTTCTTATGCAAAATCACCCTAATTACAAATGTCATGCTACTCAAAGTACATTCAGAATACATATTTAAACTTTTTCACTTGTATCATAATTGAAATTCTAGACTTGCTGTCCAGGTACTGGAGGAAAGTTTGGACTGGGAAGATGTACAATGGTCGCAGACTGGTGTCTGGATTGCTGGAAAGGAATATACCTTGGCACGGGTGCATTTCTTGTCAATGAATTAATTTGTTACAGTTTTGGGAGCTGGAGGATGGATGAGTTTGTAAACCCCTTTTTATTTTTTAGGCCCGATAGTGGGATGATATATACCCCTATTTGGAAAGACATTGTGTCATCTAACTCAAGATGTAGTTTGAGGCATGGCGATTGGTCTTCAATAAACAAATATTTACAGTGTAATTGTTCTCCCAATTCATGCCTACTTGCTTCAACTGTTGCTCGTCCTGTGTCTTCGGAGTTCAAGGCTCGGGCTTATACATTGTATTCCATTGTATTCTGTTATAGTTTATTTTTAGAGAAAAATTATTGGTCTGAGTTGACTATTGGTTGGAGTATTTTTTATAAACATTTTTAGAAAAGAAAAACAAAAAAAAATGTATATAGTTTGTTAATAAGTTAAAATTAGTTTGTATAGAATACTGTTTTTTACCAGTGAAAATGAGTTTGTTTGTAAGTTAGTTTGTATAAACTTTTTGTATTCATTAAGTTTTTGTTTTTAAGTTGTATAAATTAATTTTAATTGTAAGTTAGTTTGTATAAACATTCTTTGTAAAAATTAGAAAATCTTTGTTTTTATATGTAGGAAATACTCTAGAAGGATTTACAAAACTCTAGTTTGTTGAGGAGATATGTATGAACTAACTTTACTGAGTAGTTAAGCTAATGTATGAGCCTAACCTAACTACCCTATTAATAAATTAGTTCTAACTCTCTTTAACCTTAACTATTGTATCTCAGGACTATAGGTGGGTTCTTCCCCTTAGCTGTGTTTATTTTTCCTTTTCACCCATGTTGATTCTTGAATTTTTACTTTCACCTTGTTAATAAAGGTTTTTTCTTATAAAGAAAACACTTTAGAATTTGAATGAAATAAAATAAGAATTTTTATAAGATTTTGGTATATTAAAAGATTGATATTCTTTTTGTGGGATTTTATTTTGGAAGACTTCTTCAAGTTGTGAATCAACATTGTATATTGTTGTCTTGGATAATGATGAGATCATGATTAAAAAAACACTAATATAAGATGGAGTACTGAAAATAACATTTTAAAGTTAAAGAAAAAAAAGAGAAAAGTACAAGACTCCAATAAACTTTAAGGAGAGTTCTTACAAGTAACTAAGGAATTGGAAGAAGGATTTCCTCAAGCCACATGAAAACCTCTTTGGTGTTAATGTTGAAATTGTTCATGCTAAACTTTCAAATAGATATCTCTCACCGTAACCAATTTTGAGTAAGAGTTTTAGAGACTAGAATTTTTATTGGATATATTATTAAAAAGTAACTTATTTTATGTGGACAATGAATCGGATTAACATGTTTAATTATATTATACATTTTATATTAACTAACTTTTTCTAGAAACCTATAATTTAATCACTTTTTTCTAATAAAAAATTACTACAGTTTTTTCTTATTGAATTCGATGATATGTTACAAATGGTTTATGCATTTGTCAAATTTGGTGAGAAGAAACCTGTGGATGAACTAGAAAATCTAGAAAATGTCATTTTTGTGGAGGATTTGAAGACATCATAAATTTTTCAACACTTTAATCATTTGGATGTTGAAATATTAGCATATAATTGAAGAAAAAAGCTAAGATTATATCGATTTCGATCTATTTAAGTAAAAAGAATACAAAGAAAATATTTTATGATGACAAATAAACAAAATAAGATAAGAAAAATTAGAATGACGGTTGTTGTGTAAAAGAAATATTATTAGAATGCACTATTTATGCAATGAGATTTGGCATATATAACTTCTACACACACACTATAGGTTAGAGAAAAAAAATCAATTTCTTTACATGATAAATTAACTTATGGATGAAATAGTTTGCAAAAATTATTTCTTATTTTTTTAAATTTGATTTAATTATTAAACTAATTTTAACTTGCAATTTTTTTTTCTTATAGAACTGTTTATGTCCAAACATACTCTTCAACATCGACGAATATATTGTGCTGTATGTAAAACTTTAATGTTAAAAACATAACCTTTCCTATACGAAGAGCAGTGAGAGAAACAACATGAATCAAATATGGACCTTCCACTCTATGAAAAGCAATATACACGAAAAAAAACCCATCATTCTAGTGGTATAAAAATAAAATTATATTATTTATTATTACAAGAAAGATTATCTCCCATTTGTGACTGAAAACCAGTTGCTTTTTGACAACCCACAGACAAAAATTGGTTTCAACACTCTTGTTCTTCAATAGTACAAAATTCTCATTTTGAATTGCTATATGTTATTGAGGTTGGTAAAGAAACACTATTAAACATACCCTGAATAAAATTTTTCGAAAAAATATACTCAGCCATGTTGACTTCCTTCTAAACCTTCTAATAGCGGACTGAATGATAGCACGCCCAATGATAAGCTGAGTAGCATTTCTCATATAATAGATGTGATTGAATCGCTCCTAGGAATTTATTAATAAGCGGATTTGACTCTTCTATTCATATTACTGCAATCTGGTAGTGAAACTATAACATTTGGTTGCCTTTATTAACAATATAACTCGTTCTTGTCAAAAAGAAAAATCCAATCCAAATGTTTAAGCCGTGATGTGGGCACATAACGAGTCCAAACAAAAATATAGGAATTCAGGAAAAATTCCGAACTTGGTCATCATCATCAAGGACAGCCTTAGAAATCATACGTCTGATGTGCTGCAAACTCAAATGTGCAGGCTACCAAGTGTACGAATGTTGCAAAAATTGTATATCATTCTGATGTATCTGCTTCATACTTTTAGACAGCATTTCAAATTTCCCATTATGCATAACACAGCAATCCCAACAATAAACTTAAAAATAAGGGATTGGGGAATTAGCATTGAAAATTTCAAAACTATACATCCCCCTCTTCAACCTGCTTCACTGTACAAAATAATCCAACGATTTTCACAAACAATTTCAACTATGGGGGGCACTCAACTTGCACTGCAACCATGGCAACCTCTTCTCACCCTTGAGAGAGATGAAAATCTCACGGGCACTCGAGTTGTTCTCAAACAAATCCAAAGCAAGAAAGTAGAGCTGTTCATCGACCCCTTGCAACTCATCCAACACCTTAATGCACTTGCTTATGGAGAACCTGTCCTCATTCTTCAAAATTGCATTGGCCCTCATCTTCGAAGCAGCAGCAATCTCCAGCATGGCATCCACAATGGCATCGCCGTTGGCCTTGCGGCTTCGCTTCCGGCCGCCGGAACCAGACGGCACAACAACCGGGTGACGCTTGTGTCCATCCAACATATGCACGTCTTCACCGGAGCCAGAAGAGCCATCCTCATCCACATAAGCCATTGCCACTGTAATAAGTAAAATAATCACAACACCATTCAAAATTTCTACCTTTTTCCCATTACACAGTACAATTCACCAACAATGGGAGAAACCATCACACCGAAAATTCAAAACGAAAGAAAACAGGGAACCCTAAAGCTAATTCTCACTAAGCACGCAAAGTCCAACAGACCCAGAATGAAAAGAGAGCATTTTCAACTTACGAAATGAGATTAAGGAAAAGGAACGAAACATCGTACCGTGTCGCAGTGCGGATTCCGCGAGTAAGAGTAAAGAAGCTTCGGGCAATCGCGATCTTCTTAGAGTGTTGGTCACTGAAAACGCATTGATCAAAGTTCGTACAATGCGTGAAATCACTGCAACTTCGAAAACCCTAACAGGAAGAGGACACCGAAGGAAGAAGACAGTGCTTTATTCCGTCTTTATAAATTAAATAGTTATACCAAACCTATGTTTTTTTTTTTTTGCTCTTAATTTTGTTAGTGTCATGGAATGATATACTTAAATGTATATTAATAAAATAATTAAATTTCATCGTTTTTAATTTAATAATAATAAATCATTATCTAGATTGGAATAATATATTTAATAAATATTAAATATAAAGTTATTGTAATAATACATTTAATAAATATAAAAGTTATTGCAAGTTTTTGGAAATAATAAATTGTAGTAAATTCTTGCATCAACTTTGCATCTGGCCTATTAGCTCAGTTGGTTAGAGCGTCGTGCTAATAACGCGAAGGTCGCAGGTTCGAGACCTGCATGGGCCACTTTTTCTTTTTTAATTCTGCATTTTGTATTATCTCATTTGCCTCAACACACCCCAGTGGCTAACTACCTACCTCTCTTTGTCAGTATTATATAATTGACTTTGTCATAAATTTTAAGGAATCTGTTCTAGACTTAGTTGTTTGTTAGCAGTGAGTGACCTGATTCCAGCTTATGCTTAAAAGTTCATTTCACTCTGAAAGTTGGAGTGTGGTCACAATAGATGATGCTCCACTCTTCAGCACCCATGATAATTCAGAATATGAGACCCCATCTTATTCCATACCAATGTCTTCCTCAGGGTCAGGGATATATGCTTCACAAGTGAAAACTTTCTCAAAAGAACCATCTTTCTATCTTGTCTCATTCCTTCTTTCTTTTGTCAAAGGGAAGGAATAAGTAACTTTCTTTCTCTTTCCAACCAACAAACAACCAAAATTAAGCTGCTTCAGTTTTAGTAATTTATTTATATTTAGATGGATATATATGTATATATACATTTGAGTAGTGCTCTTTAGCACGAATTGAGCACAATCTTAGGAAGTTCATTGAATCTGTCAAGTCTAGGAACATATTTTGGCGTCTTCTTTTCTCTTGTTGTAGAAAAGAATAGTTGCGTAGGAGAAGTTTCTATTACCAAAGTTAAAATTAACCAATCACCTGGAACCTACAGTGAAAGAGAAGAATAAATGTGTCACTTCAAGATACAAAAGGGAGTTTCTGTCCCTACTTTTTTATCACTTTTCGTTTTTCTTTATCTTCTTTTTAATCAGGTACAGAGGGTTTACTTTTGGAAACTGAAAAACACTAGAAGGATTTGGATGCAATGAACGAAACATGGAACATCCAATTAACTTAACCTTACGTTTAATAAAATTTAACATAACAACCATTAAGTTTATGAATTCTTTCACTTATATATAATCTGTTACTGTTCATTTCTTTTTTAAAGTATCTTGTGTTCATAACTTACACCTCTGGCACACATTTATTATAACATGGGTCATTCGATCACGGATTATAGTAATACAAGAACATTTTTACTAAGATTTGTTTATGGTAATTCTTAAACTTATGAACCACGCTTCATACAACTTTACTGTTTCAGTAATATACATTATAATTCTTATAAGCTTAAATATATTTTTAATTATTCCAAAATCAACTAGCTTTAATTTTAGTTCCTAGCTAATAATTTCTTTATTTTTTCATCTCTAAAAAATTTTAAATTATTGCTTTTAGTCATTATAAAATATGCGACTTTTAATTTTAACCTTTATTAAAAAAATATTTAATAAATTTAGTAAATTGTTACATATTTTAAGAGATTTTTGAACCGCGTGTTATATGTTAACAGTATGCTACAACCTTCTTTGTTTAAAATAGTTATTGAACATTTTATTTAACTTTTATAAGTAGGTAATAACTAGTGTCATATAAAAATTGTGATATTTAATTTTAGAGAAATAAAAAAATTAGAAAACCAAAATTTCAAAATAAAAACTAACTTATTCTACCAGTTCAAGTCAAAATTAAGTTGTTTAGTTTTAGTTTGATATATGACATAAGCTCTAACCTATCAAAGATGTTCTAAGTTTTTTTTTAATCGTTAAGAACACGGCGGTTAGTGATTACTCAAGCATACGAAACTAATTGCCTCCAAACCTTCTAATTTGGCAAATATCATTAGTCAACATCATCTAATACGTACTAGGTAACTAAATATAAGGAGAGGACATCATCCCATGATATAAAAGAAAACAAACTTTTGATCACACTTTGATATATATTAACAGATTCAACAAACACCAAAATTACTAAAAAATATCATAATTCAAAACCTTAAAATAATAATTTTTGTTATTTGTATGTTATACAACTCCTTTCTACTGAATCTGAATCGCATACTAGAATCACTACTTTAAATATAAGAAAAATTAAACTTTATAGATTATGAAAATTTATATTAATTAAATTGTACACATATATATTAGATAAAAAAAAATCTATACATTAGTAACTGTCAGCAGCAAAGTGGCATGATTCAAAAAGTGAGTTTCCTAGCATTCTAATTGGATCTAGAGTGGGAAAGAATCCCCAACAAAGTCATCCTAACATCAATCAAACTTTTATACAAACTCTTCACCCTTTCCTCAATAATTTTAACCCCATTCTCCAGTTCTCTGCAGCTTATCTTTAGTCTCTCAACAGCATACTTCATCTCCTTTTCCCTTTTACCCTTCATCTGCTCCTTCACTTCTCTTGCTGCAGCCTCTGTCTGCATCAACAAAGATGACCAACATCTCCTTCTCTGCACCTTCTTCTTCTCACCACCCCCTTCTGCTTCCTTTGCCAACTCCTGCAACATCCTCAACCAACAACTCCTACCCTGATCAGACATCTTCATCAGGGGCAGTCCACGTTTTGGATCAAACGATAGACCAAGCTCAAGAAACCTGCAGCACATCAAGGCCATGGCTTTAGACCCACACATAACCTCACTCAGTTCCGTTTCATGACACAGCTTTTGCCGCAACATCTTCTTCAAGCAAGACTCACGCTGGTTCTCCATTACTTTGCAATTCTTCTCCATGCTTTGGCACGACTCCAAGAGTTCCAAAGCACGAGTTCTAGGCTTTCCAGCACCACCCTTATCAGCCAAATGCAAAACCACCCTCAAAGAGTCCACGTACTTGTCGATGTGTTCCATTTTGTCCATAAAATAATTGCATGCATCGAGAATCTCAACGTTGTCTTCTAGGTACTTATCAACAGCACCACGATCCGCAGAGTCTTTGTAAGAAACGTTCACAAGAGAATCCAACGCTATTTTCTGTGTGGTGATAGCAGCATCAAGCAACCGGGCCAGCCCAATTTCGCCTTGTGACCGGAGGGTGTCGAGCTCCGCCGCAAGTTTCCTGTCAAAGCGGGTTTTTTGCGGCAAAGGTGCGACCTTAGCCGGTGCTTTTGGGTGGCGCATGGGGAGGGTTCTTAGGATGGTTGGTGCTCTCATAATTGGTATGAAATGGTTTAGTTGAAGAGGTGCATGCACATATAAGTTGAGGAATTGATAAGGTGGCGCAATATATTTATAGAGAGAGAGGAAAAGGACATGTGTGAATATGGGATTGAATAAAAGAAATGTGATAGAATGCATGATAGTGATAAGGTGGGTTCTAGCTGCAAGTGATATGAAGAAAAAAGGGTTCATGGATGCCGTTGAAAGGAGTGTGGAGGGTCCACATCGAATTCTCTTTTAATTTGCGGTGAAGCAAATAATTGGATGACAACGGTGGGTTTTTGTTTTGTTTTCTTAGCTGTATTGAGAGTGCGTGGTGGATGAGGACACTACCACGTATACTTCATTAGTCACTCTCGTCGATCCAATTGGCTTCACCAATGTGGCTTTGCTTCCAATTATTGGGACACACTCATCCATAACAAATAACAAGTGCTACTATCATATGCCAACAATAGCAAGCATTACTTTAATATACCACTAATAATAGGAGAGATCTCACAACAATCCAACTTTAATTTGAATCAAATTCGTATGAAGTATTAATAATATGTGTAATATAATAAATCTGTAATTCAATTTTTCATTTTTATTCAATATAAAATTTATATTTAAATTTTTAATAAAATTAATAAATTGTTTTCTATAAAGATATTCCTTACAATAATAATATTTTGATAACTAATAAATTTTTATACCCGCCATAATAATTACTATTTTCTCTTGTATTATTTATTTTCTTTTATAATACAAAATTTTTTATAATGATTATATTATCACTAAAAGTAGATTTTCAAATAATTAGTAGGATGGTAACAATTATATTATTAGCAATTTTATTATATAAAGGTCACTATATGAATCATGAACATCAACTCCGATAAACCATTTAATAGTTTTACCCATGACTCAAATACTTTATTCCTAGCTTTTTTATAATATTATACTAATCTATTATATTTGTATGTTTACTTTTCTTCTGTCTCTTTTGTTTCCCAAAATGTGGGGATTTTTCTTAAATTAAAAACAGTATTATGAGTAGGGCCAGAATAGCCTGGTTACTACACAACATAAATAGTCTATATAAGTTGAATATGTAAGGTATTTTATGAGGGGGGAAATTACAATATATAATTGTTGATAAAAAAATAATAATATATATACAGTAAATAATTAAGTTAAATTTTATGCTATTGGATTTTAAATCAATAATCATTACACAAGTTTTTATGAGAGGTATTATAAACCATATCATATTTGAATATTACAAGTTTTTTAAACACGAGCGTTTAAAAATATTTTTAAAATATTTCATATATTTCTTTAAATAAATTATTAAAATTAACATTGAGTTAAATTTATTCCGTATCACGTGCCCTCTACACACAACCTTTATATATATTTAAATGGAAACTATAAGTTTTACTCGCTCGGATATCTAGTTTAACGTCAAACCCTCTTGTTAAATATTTTCAGCTGAAATATCTTTCATACGTATACTGTTTTGCATTATCTCAAAATAATTAAAAGCTTGGATCTAAAATAATAATGACTTGCTGAGTTAAGTCACTAATTGAGTTGTAGAGGAAAATAATACATCATTGAGTCGCATATAGAATATACTTTCAGAATGGTAGGCGCATAGCAATGAAGGATCCACTTTGCAGGATTTTGCCTAAGACATAATGGAACTCATGTATAAAGAAAGAGTTTCTATATGGTGTCAGGATGATATGAATATAAAACTGCATGTTGTAAAAATGTAAGCATAAACTGGATTTTAAAGATGCTTTTATTTTTAAATCTTTAATTTAGAAACTCACTTTTCTTTTTATTTTATAGTTTCAATCATTTCTACAACAAGCACTAAAATAATAAATGTTTTATCATATAACAATTTGGACATTAGAAAATTAACAAATAAAAATAAGATAATATTTCTGTAATTAAATAATCCCTAAAACGTTGGTGTGTGACAAAGTTGGGCTACTTAGTCAGACAGAGTCAGCAGTGGAACCCTCCACATGGCATGCACCACGAATCTAACATTTGCTTACATTGTCCCTTTGCTGGAAAGGTTTTAGATTGATTTATATTTTATGTATAATATTTATCTCGAGAAAATATCAATAAAAAGTTGTTGGAAATGTCCTAAAAATTACACTAAAAATTTTATGTGCAAAAGGTTACCTCTTATTCTAGTTATCGATAAAAGTTCAAAGACTGGTGCTTAACTATATAGATAGACACACCCTATTTCCTTATCTACACATAAAAGAAAAGGAAATCCAATATAAGTAGTATTTTTCTATTGTTTTTATGTTGATTAACATCAGTTTATGTTTTACTGGATTACCAGTTTAAAACTAATAATTGGATTCAAGGAGCAAATAAGATTGTTCAACAACACCAAAACATTAAAGTAAACTGTACTGACATTAGTATAAAAGAACAGAATTTAGAAATAAAGTTTCATAAATGATTCAAAGATTAAGACATCCATAGTGTAATATATAAAAGGAATAAAAACCTGATAAATTTCATAACTGTAATATTAGTAATCATATATATGCAAGTCAAATATTTTCTGCTATGAATAGTGAGCAGTTTCAATGCACTTTACTGCATGACGTGGACCACCTTCGGGACACATAATTTAGATAAAATTGTGTATGCAGAGATTTTGAGTTACTCGGGTATTACTAAAACTCTTTTGCTTTGCCAAAAAAATTTTCTTTCTGATACCAATCTTAGAAATATATATACACAAACCACCAAAGCACATAGATGCTCTACTCTGCCAACATGAAGAACAATAAGTTTATTTATAAAATAACATGATGAATGTTCTAAACAAAAAATAAAATGCGATATCAATAAAGATAATTTTATTTTTACATAAAAATACACATTTATCTTTTTTTTTGTCGGGTAAAAGTGAACAAAATAACAAATCTGCTTCTTTCTTGTATATTTTTTAACCAAACAACGGAAGAAATAAAATTTTAGGGTTTTCTCTTAGCTCCGTAAATCATACCCTTCTTTCTTCGAAGCATGCATGCGTAAAATGTTGTACATGACAAACAAAACTAACGTAGCTCACTTGACATACATTTTAGTTACAAAAGTGATTTAATTTCAGCACAATCACACTTGATATTTTATAAAAACCAGTAATGTACATTGAATAAATTTGACACCACCTTCTTATCTACATCCATTTGATAATTGTTATTCATAATAAAATATTATATTAAAGTAATAAAAGTAAATAGAAATAGAATGTTATAATAAAAATAATAATTTATAAGGTTGTAATTTGAATTAAGAAAAAAAAAGTGGAAGTATCAAATATAATGACTCTAAATACAGGTCGGTGCTTTCTTTTTTCCAAAATCAAGAAAACTGAAACAATTATGGAAAGATGTTGAAGGAATCCTTGTGCATATAATGTGTAGAAGAAGTAAGTTCACGTTCCAAGTACAACAGTTTGTACAACAGCCTATACGAGGAACTAGTTCATGCATGTAAATTTTAATAATAGATTCTCAGCATTTGTGGATCTGGATTAAGATCCGCAAATCCATCTGCATCAGATATACAACTATTGCCAAATCTTCTTCATACCAATCTTCTGTAACCCGTTTGTTTCAGCTTCGTGCCTTGTGGCACCTGCAGCTGCAAGATTTCTGATTAATTTTGTACACTTTTTCTCTTTGTTGCTTAATCATGCTTTTTTATATCAAAAGTTAAGTGAGGATAAGCTATCTCATTATGAGCGAAAAATGTATCATATGATCAGAAAGTTTTAACAACAACAACGAATATAAACCTAGACGTTTCAAACCTGGTGATTTAATCTTTTACAGAATGAACTTGATTTCATAAAGCTTTTCTTTGATTTTTTTTTTTTTTGGGGAGGGGTGTGTACAGTTTTCTTTTATTAAACACTTCACATGCTACTTTTGAAAATTTCTTAGTCATAATAAGAGACAGAATCTCTTTTATTTTGTATCTTGATGGAATCCAACTTTAACCCCTGTGTGGAAAATTTCCAGCGTTGCCATAATTATTATGTGAATAAATAATAATTGAGAAGGGAATAGAAATTTGCAATAATTAAGCATTAGAACTCTATAATCAAACAAATATGCTAATACCATTATTGTAATTGATTCAATGGACCTGTCGTACAGCAATACGTACAAAAATATTTATGCGTTGGTACTAAGATGCATGTATGTGAAAATTCTTAATTTGGCTCATTAATGGCAATTAATAATGCACCATATAAATTAAACGGAAAGTGTTCAATATGACAACAACATTAAAGAATGCTTCTGGCATGAACTAATAATCAAGTGAGGATATTAAGATCTCAATTGAAGATGAAAGAGCCATGATGGTGGTGAATGAGAAAATGGCTTAAAACTATGTTATTGAATGAATATATGCGTGATTTGATGATAATAAACTCCTATGTCATAATTAATAAGTTGTTAGACAGTTAAGTTAATTTGTTATGTCGTACATAACCAACATCATCCAATACATAGATGATAAGTAACTCAGTTCGTTAAAAATATTGATAGATGTTCAAATTTTTTCATTGTATATGCTAATAAGACATTGTTAGGAATGATAAATCTACTTAAATTATCTTTACATCTCAAAATTAGTCTCATAATTTCATTTTGCACAATATAATTTCTTCAATCATAGAATGTCTTGTTTTCCTTAAAAGAAAAAACAATGCTTAAATTAGTCATGAAATATTGAGATGATGATTATAATATAGGTCTCTCATTAAATTTTTTATACAAACAAATTATTAATTTTTTTTCGCATTAATCCATTCTTTAAAAAATATTATAATTGTTAAATAGATAAATAGATGGATGATTTGATAAGAAAAGAAATAATTTTATTCTCACTTATCTCACATGACAATACATGGTATCTAATTTAGTTGAGTCAAAGAGTTTGTTTTAGAATAAATAATCAACTTTTGAAGTAAATATCAAATTTAGTTCAGATAATATGCCTCTTGACACTATAAAAAAAATTAAAATTACATACGGGCAAAATCTGTATGTAATGGCCAAAAATCCGTATATAATCATTTTACATACGGATTTACATACAAATGAAAATCTATATATAATATGCTCGTAGGTAATTATATACGGATTTATTCCGTATATAATTTACTGACAGAATATTATATATGAATTTATTCTGTATGTAACATTATTATCATAATATGATTATAATTATTCTTATTATAATTATTGTTATTATTAATATTATAAATATTATTAATAATATTTATTTTATTAATAATAATAATAATAATAATAGTAACAATACTATTAATAATATAATAATAATATCAACAGAAATAATAATATAATAATATCAATAATATTATTAATTTTATTATATTAG
>Ga0209489_101594_pt1 | contig 46667 bp, 24 predicted proteins | sample SiratrowhiteBW_FD_187527 | JGI IMG/M metagenome (GOLD analysis project Ga0209489, IMG submission 187527) | Root nodule microbial communities of legume samples collected from California, USA - Siratro white BW (SPAdes) (version 2) | ecosystem: Host-associated > Plants > Roots > Nodule | place... | reverse complement strand
ATATATATATATATATATATATATATATATATATATATATATATATATATACGTGTATGTACGAATGTATCATATCTGTGTCAGATCTTATACTTGTCCATGACAGATACAACTTATTGTTATGTTTTTTTTTTTCATTTTTATATTCATACATTCTTTTAATCTTGTCTTGTGTATTGATTCTTTTCTTTCATTTTTCATGTTATATATGTACTTTCTCTCATATCAGTAACATTAGGTGACGGCTCAAAATGAACCTATTTTGTTTCCAAATAATATTTTGTTTACAGAATGTTTTTATGGTAGATCTCTAGTTTTTACTGGTAACTGATTATATGGTTTAAATGCATCAAAGGGTCTAAGTGAGGTAACTAAATAAATGAAGTGTGAGTTGATGTAAATTCTCTGATAAAGTGTTAATTAAATCATGCTTCAAATAGGTTTTTGTTTTGTTTTCCGCGTTTACCGTTACGTGTTTCCTCTGCATGCATCACCTTCTTTGTTATGTTTATCTTGGTGTCGAATTTTTGGGGTGATGAGGTATGTGTATGCATGCATGGCGTGTGTTTATTATAAGAGCATTGATGTGGCACGTGCTGGAGTAGGTTTGGTTTTGACAATTGGTCACTTATGAACGCGTTGGTTGACTTTCTCATCGTTTATGTACATGAAGTCAACTCTGCAATAGTTGTAGAACATTAACTTTGCATGCATGGGACCATTTCCGCGTAATTTTATGTCAGCATTTTCTCCGACTCCTAACACCAATATTAAATACTCAACTTTTTACAGTAGCATATTCAGAGTGTAAGCAAATATTTTCGGTTAAATAATTCTATGTTGATAAAAAACCTTGACCTCTTATTAAGATTATAAGATTATATCATCACAAGTTTGCATCTGATTGAAGAAACCTTCTTTGAGTTCTTAGTAAGTGTTTAAAAAACTCCCAGATATACACATTCCAATTGGTGATAAATAAATAAATAAATATATATATATATATATATGCTTTTGTTTAAAATAATTTCCTTATTGTTAACTCAAATCGATTTGAAGTAGATGAATAATAAAATAAAAAGTTAATTATAAAAAGATAATATAATAAAATAATTTTTGTTTTCTTAAAATAAAAAAGAGGTATTTTGGAATACCTCACCGGTTTCGAACCCAAAGGCTTGTAGTGTGGATCATAGAGCCAAACCACCAAGTCACTGGAGAAACCGGCGGATACAAAGCAACTGTTATTTGTATTGATTATTAAGGCAATGAAGTAGACCAGATATATATATATATAATACGTTGTTAACTCAAATCGATTTGAAGTAAATGAATAATAAAATAAAATAAGTTAGATAGATCAAAACGAATGGCTTATCATTAAATTGATTGTAAAAAGATAATATAATAAAATAAATTTATTTTTTTTTTGGAAAAAGAGGTATTTTGAAATATCTCACCAGTTTCGAACCCAAAGACTGTAAATTCAATTTTTTTTTCTCACAAAAAAAAGAGAGGTATTTTGGAATACCTCACCAGTTTCGAACCCAAGGACTTGTGGTGTTGATCACGAAGCTAAACCACCGAGTCATTGGGGAAACCGGCGGATACAAACCAATTGTTAGTTGTATTGAGTATTAAGTCAATGAAGTAGGTGTATATATATTATTTTACCAAATATTTTTTGTATTCTGAAATAACAGTAACAAAAATAAATAAGCGATTTCTCTAATTATAAGTAAAATTTTATTTTAATTAATTTTTAAATATAATAAATTTATAATAAAATATCAGAAATTTTTGTTATCCTTAAACATTTAGATAAATAATATATATCTCACTGAATTAAAAAATAACAAAAAAATAATTGAATTATTTGAATTAACATATTTTTATCAATAAATAATAAAATATCACAATATTATTTTTCTCTATCTTATACATTTAAAATTTTTTTAAAGGACCATCGAAAACATTTTATTTTTTTATACAATCTTTAAAATAAACTACCTGGACGAAAAAATCATCACCTGATGAAAAAAAATGTTAAATGAAATAAATCGAGAGAAGAATATTCTTCGTGAGGGATTTTCGATGATTGATGATTATTTTTAACTATAAATAATTTTTGTATAGTTATTAAGAACAATATCTCATCGAAAATCAAAAACAAAACCCTCCCTGTCAACTATCAATTGTCAAACATACCCGAAAACCGTAAACTTTTGTCCCTTTGTGACAAGGGTTAAAGAATCAAGAAGACTGGATATGGACGTATCTTTCACCGCCAAACTAGATTTTGATTCCAAAAGTGACGAGCCGTTAAACTCAACTTTCGTTAACCTAACTATATGATTTAATATAATAATTACTTTTCTTCTTTAATATGAACATTTTCTTTTAGTTGATTGATTAACTAGTACTCCATTTTTAGCTTTTGTAACAGAACATCGAACATCAAAACTATAACAACATGCGATTTAGAGATAATCATATGAGCGTGATGTTAAGAAGAGGAGAGGTTTTATTACTACTACGTAGTTATTGATTAGGAAGTAGTACAAATCTGAGAATTGAATTAATGTTTGTGGGGCATGGAAATTGAAAGGGTGATGAAGAGAAGGTGCCAAAGAATGGTGGGGCACATACCCCTACCAAGTCACATGGTGAAGCTCAGAAGTGAGCCAAAAAACTATAGTACCTCATATAATTGCAAACTCATTTAAGGCAAGGCAAAGAACTGTTGCTTCAGACACACCTGTTCTTGTTCTGTGTCTGTGTGCTCTCTTCTCTTCCAACTTGGCAATGACAATGGCAATGTGCTGTTGACATTTGCATTTCCAATTTCCCAACAACACCATTAGCTGTCACCTTATTAGTATTCTTATATTATACTCTACTCCACCTCTTCTTATTGCTACTTCATTTTTATTTAAACCTAAGTCTCATTTTTTGCTGTTCTTCAAATGGTCCATAACTAATTATTGTGCATTAGACCCTAAAAAGGAACTATTCACACATCATGAAAATTGGTCAAATATACTTAGGTAGAGAGCATCAGCAGGAGCAGGATGAGGTACACCTGATTGAAGACCATTGCACTAGCATTGGAAGAAGTGGACCGAATTTGTTGGTACCAAGGACCATACCACTGTTTTCTTCTAAATTTTGTACCAAAATATCTAACTTCTTCTCCTTGAATTCCTGTTCCACGTTTCTGCTTCTGATTTTCTCTCTGTCGGCCCTCCTCTCTAATCAATGATTCTCTTCAAATATGGACTTCTTTTCTGTCTCTTTCTCCTGTATCATTCTTTGCATTTCATTCAAGTTAAGTATCTAAACGTGAATTTAGTCCAACATTGATTAAAAAATAAAAAAAAATTGAACAATATAGGCTCAAAGACATAATGTGTTGAGGTTTTGAGTTATTCTTTTTGATTTTTCTGACTATTCATTCACCATAACTAGTTGTTTTAGACAGTTCTTTTATATCATGAACTATTTTTGTGTGAATCTCTGTGATTTTTGATTTAAGTAATATGTCCCACTTGCATTTCTTTGTTATTGGAAGTGAAAATGTAAGTACTTGAAAAGAAATAAAAATACTGTTAACAAGAGAAAAGAAGGTTAAAGCGCGTGGCTGATATGGTTGAAGGAAGAAAGAGGACCTACAAGGAGTGGAAGCAAGGCATGGGGCTGTGAAAAAGCAAAGCAAAGTGAGGATTGGAATTTAAGCAGGCATAGGAATTGTGACACCCTAACCACCCATCATGTTTGAGGAAGTGAGACACAAACACAATGCTTTTTTATTGATGATCAATGTGGTATATGTGTATGTTTACAATGATGATCATGTGCATTTTTTATTATGTAAAGATGTTATGATGGGGAATCTTGCAAAGAGGAGATGAGTTGTTCCCCTTAAAAGGCAAAACCAAAGAGGGTGAGAAAGCCACAAAGGGTAAGTGAGGTTATTGGTGTGTATTAGAGGAAGGAGACAGAGGCATTGGCTGTTGCATGTGACCCACACACATAGGTTCTTACCATTTGAAAGTACGTGAGAGAAAAAAGGTAACAAGTTTGAGTTGAGTTTGACTTGTGTTTTTGTTGATGATCTTCTAAAATTACAGTTGGAAATGGACTGGACAACACTAAGGGCATGCATGTGAAGCATTGGGTCCATGCTTGCTTTTAATGAATTCAATGATAAGTAAGAAGATGTTCACTGTCTTTTCTGGCTACAAAACCAAGACTAACCCATTATTCTCTCTACTCTTCTCAATGCCACCTTGCTACCTGTGCAACCTCCTCCTAGTATCTCACTCACCACAAATCTCTCAAATAAATATGTTCACAACATCAACCATATTGGCACAAAGATCAACTTATTAAGTTTAAAGTTCAGCTTTTAAGAAATAGTATTTTTTTTATTGAAGATTCTCAATACTGTTCACATTACTGTATGAATTAGATAGTAATTATTAAATTTGTTTTTAATGGTTTTTTTGTCAACTGATGTTTATAGAAAGACAAACAAATGTATCCATAAATTAGTAAACATAGAATTGATTTTATGCTTCCCTACTTAGGATTTCTTTAGAATATAAGTTTTTCTAATTAGTTTATATCTTTGGAGTGATTACTATGTTGTGATATACTTTCTTCCTTTTATTTTTATGTATTTATTTTCTCCTAAAAAGTAAATGATGATAATCTTTTTGAGAAAGTATCTTGTTTCGATAATAAAATCTCACAATAATGTTTTTTTGAAATATCCTTTTATAAAATAAATTGTTATTATGTTTGAGATGGGTCTTGGAGAGGCTTTGAAGAAGTTGAATTATGGTCAAGCAGTATTTTGGAGGATGGTTGTTAAACTTGTCAGTGAAATACCAAGTAGAGGTAGATTTATATAAGATTTTTTTTATGCTCAAGTTGTTAAAAACTAGAGAAATTAGTTTAAGAAATACTTAATGAGTAAAAGGGTTTGAGTGAATAATTCTTAAAAGGATAAAATTATATTTATAAGCTTTAGAGCGTAGGTTGATATTTAAAGATGGGTCAACACTCAGTATGGGTTATTTAATCTCTTCAAACAAATGAAATATGTTGTTCATTGCAACTTAAGTTGTTCGGATTAACAAATGAAATTTATATGTGATTTTCATTAGCAATAATCTCAACTCCGTGTATTTTGGTATTAGGTGGTACAAAAATTGTAATACCCTATAAAATTCATCATACAACGATGACATAAAGTTTTGATATAAAACGTTACACAATCCAGAAATAATTTAGATTTATTCAAAATATATTCTCTTTTTAAACATTTTAAACTTTACATATTTCTCAAAATATATTATAAATACAAATTTACTCCTCTAAAGTTTCTTCCTGTCATTTGAAATACATCCGTTCTTGTAACAACACCCTCACCTCTTGTGTAACACACTATTAATACATATAAAACAGAGAACATACACAAGAGAGGTAAGTTAATTATTTAACACATACTTAAAGTAAATTTTTTCATCAATAACAATTTAAATCAAAGTCACATTTCAACATTTCATAAACACTTGCTCTACTTTAGGAAGACTTATACATTAAATTAGACTCCGGTTAACACCTATTAGATGATTCATTCTAAATGTGAATCTACACAGTTTTCAACTAATTATAGCATCATCTGACAGAGTAAGTCCATATATTTATTCTGACCAACTCTTTCAAACTTTTCAGTTAAATTAACCTCCTTCAACTCAAACCACCTAGTACTCATCATCTATATGATTCTAAGATACTAGTAGACTCAAGATATCACATTCTTAACAAATCAAACAATGCACATCCTATATCATTCCTACTCAGTATTTTCTTTCCTGAAAATATTAAATTTAGAATGTTATTTCACAACAGTTATCAACACATTAAGATCACGTACTACTACTCATACATGTTCCAACAAATTAAAAGAATTTTCAAAATCAAAAAAGAAATACATTAAAAATTCGTAGCAATACACTACTTCGTGCTTGGCCCAAAAAGTGATGTTCGGAGCCTTTGCATAAAATTCTAAGTTTTCAAATTTTCTACTTCAATCTTGCGGTGCATATCCTTTAAATTGATCATATATCATCTTACAAGTTACTTATCTAACTTAAAGATTCTTATATATCAAATTATCAATTACGACTACAGTGAGTACTCTAAATTGTCTTTCTATTTTCAAACTAAAATTTTCATTTCAAAACACTTTTATCGACTTTCTTATGCATTACCAACAGAATTAAAATATTTCAAATTTTTAAAATCAAGCTACACAGACTAATAATATTAGAGAATTTCTCTCTTACCAAATTAAAGGTAAATTGAAATATTAAATTAATTCAACTCATTTCATGTTCAAAATCAATCCAGACCAGACAATTGAAATAACACACAATGTCTCCACACAAACACGTTGAATTCTCAAAACCTAAATACTCAAAGTTGAATATAAAACACAACATCTATCAAAAGTATATCAGCTTAACTTTCCTTACCTGTCTAAAGGAAGAGTTACCTATAAAAGATTCTAAGTTACAACTTGCAAGGATAATTCAACTTGTTATATATAGTTCTAATTAATGATCTGAAACTACTCTTAGGTCTAAAATAAATAAAGATCATTCATTATGCCTTTAAGACCACGTACACAAAGATGCATGCAAATTTTAAGAAAACCCTAAATTGCTCAAGAACAAAGAAAAATTTTAACTTACTGAAACCAAAATTGTTATCTTTTAAGCTTGTTGTATTCTACACCAGGAATTGGATAAAAACTTTTAATCTTCAATCTAAAGAAAAATGAAAAAAAGATTTTTAGAGAAAGGTCAGATAAAACTAAAAAGTTTTCTTGTCTACAAAGAGTAGTGAGAGAAGGAGTGATTTTTGTTAATAATGACTCTAAATTTTTATAAAAATTAATTTCTTAACATATATTCTTTTACAATAAATAAGGTGTTACATTTGAATTTTTTATTTCTATAGGCAATTTTTTTTACAAATTATTGTTATAAACTTAGGAAATAACTATTCTTTATTTGAAGACCTTAAAATTAAAGAACTTGGGGTTTGGCAAGGTCAGACATGAGTTTGGAAATTGTGCTGGAGAAAGGCATGATGGAAAAACACTTTGGTGGATGATTTTTTTGCTACTATTAAGAGGTGTGAAATTAGTAAAGAAAAAGAGGATAAGTGGGATTAGAAAGGTAGCTTAGTCAAAATGTATATTGTGAAGGAGGCCTATAGATTTCTTTCAGAAGGGGTTGTAGGTTATAGAGAGGAGGCATTTCAAAGATTATAGAAAAAAAGATCAACTTTCATTAATTTTATACACCTGGAGAGTCTTTCATAATAAGCTCCCAATTAGAGATAAGCTTAGGGATCCCAAATGTGACTCCATTATGTGTTATTTGTAATTTATGTGAAGAAAATGTGAGCCATTTATTTTTTACCTATAGCTATACTAGCAGAATTTGAAATTAGTGTGACAATTAGTTTGGGGTGTTATCTGTACATCGTTATATGTCTAGGAATAATTTGTTAGGATATCATAGTGGATAGCTAGGACCAATAAGAATAGTAAATCAGTGGACTACATTGTATGGGTGACCACTGTTTGGTTCATATGGAAACAAAGAAATGACATTATTTTTAGAAATAGGACGTCAGAAGGTATTTTCTGCTATACAAGTGAAAACATGGGTTGTTGTAAAAGCTAAATATAATAATTCTAGTTTCTCTTATTCTGATTGACGTATTGACCTAGTAATCTGTATTTCTATGTTAATGATATTGGTAGGACTTGGATAGGAACCTCTTTTTACTCATGCAGTGTATGTTATGGCAGGAATCCTTGAATGAAAGTAAGTTGTAGTAGAAGGAGATTCATGTTACAACAACTCTTTCGTATTTTTTATGCCTTTTACTGCATAGTATTGTGCTAATGTATTTTTGAAATTTCCTGTCAGCCTTAACTTTATTGGTTTTGAACAAGGATTTGGTGTAAATGTTGCTCACTTTTTGTATGGTTTAGAGGGACATTTTTTTTTTAGTAATATTATACCAATCTCATGTGATATAAAACTATTTTTTTTGTTGTATATAGGTTTGGATAACCTTATTACTTATTTTTTAAATTTTAATTTTGTATTATCGGATAAAAAAAACTATTTTCTATTTCAAGAAATTTTACTGGTAAATACTTTTTACAAGTATTTTAATGCTTTTGCATACCGAAAAATATTGATTAAATTTGAATAATTATAATCTTATCATAATTATAAGATAAGATAGACAAATCCTCTCATATTCACCTGTAGTTGTTTTTGAAAAAAAAAAACTTTTTTAATTTGCATCATTTTTTAAATTAAGAAAATTAAAAAAGAAAACAGATATTTCTTTTCAAGATTTTAGAATAATTCATTGAATAATTATATTATAAAATGAAAATTTCATTCTCCGAGATATATAATTTTTTTTTCTTAATTTTAAGAAGGTCGTTTAGTAAATGGTAAAATTGTAATCCTATTTGAAACACAAATTTATCTTTTATGACGAAATATTTTTTAAACACATGATTAAATTAATTTTAATTAAAAAATTTAAAGAATACTATTAAGTAATTATATTATTTTATTTCAAGGCCAAGATATATTTAAACTTGTTTTAATAAAAAACTTTTAAGAAAAGAAAAGAACAGAAAAATTAAATTAACCTTTTTATAGATTAAAATTAGATTTTGTAAAAAAAAATATTTAATTTTTTATTTTTTTAATTTATTTGAAAACTAATTTTATTTTATAAAAGTTTAATTTCATATTATATATATATATATATAAAGATTTTATAAAAAAAACTCCTCAAATGATCTAGTTACCTTCACCTCTCCCAGACTAATAAAGTTATGGACTTAATAACTCTATCATAAATTTTATGTACATTGTATTAATATTTCAACTTTTAATTGGATTTTAATTTAAAAAAAAAATTAACTTTATCAAAAACTTGGAGCATACCTTTTTGTTTAACTAGTCAGTTTATAAATCAATCCATAAATTATATAAGTTATTTTATCTTATTTATTAAAATTTTCAATTGAAATCTTGATTAAAATTCCTTTAATAATATTAAAGTTAAATTTATATGATACTTTATAATTGACAGGCTTAATTAGTTTTTAATAATATATTAATCAAATTGAATAAATTTATAATATAATAATATTTTTATTTATAAAATTCAAAATACATAAATAATTCATTAAAAATATTAGTTTATGTTATTTCAATACATTTATTTTTAATTTATGTTTTTGTAATTATCTGTATTATTAATATTATTTTATTAATATTATTTTATTAATATTATTTTATTAATATTATGATCTATCTTCTATCTGTTTACCAATACAACTTCACTGTGAATCAATTAGATACATTTTAATTAAAAATAATTAATAAAAAAAGTATGAATTTGGTCTTATAAAAAAATGATATTTTTAATTTTAAGTGGGAAATAGGAAAAAGAGAAAAAATTACTGTAAAAAGATAGAGACACAATTATTATTTTTTATCTCTCTAATTTTTTCTTTTATATATAAAAAGGAAATGTTTGTTTATCAGTTCTGAAAAAAAGTTTCACCCTGGATATAATTAAAAATAATCTTCTCTCTCTACATAATTAAGATATATGTAGTAGAAATTTATTTAATGTTTATTCAGATTTTAATATCAAGCCAATTCAATAACAATTAATAAGATTGATTATTAGAAACAAAATATATATTATATTACTCATTTTTTTATGTCCAAAATCTTCTATTATTATTTTATTAAAGTTTATCTTAGGCATAGAATCATTACATTAAATTTAATAAAAAAAATAACAAGATCATGGACATTACTATTCCATCTACTTAATATAAAATACTTTTTAATATAATTTCACATATTATTGAAAATAATTGACTAAATATTAAGAACTTATTAAACTAAATTTATTATCAATCAATTTTAAAAACACTTTCTTTCTATTTATTAATACAACTACTCATAATATTAAATAAAGAAGAAAAAGAAACAGGAAGAGATGTAAATAAAATAAATTAAGAATTATATTTAAAAATTTAATGAATTATAAATGTTCATTTATTATTAACTTACTAACTAAAGTAGTATTTAATTTTACAAAACGTTTTTGCTAAGAGATAGAATAACATCAATAGCATTGATTATAAGACAAAATATTACTATACTATTAAATATAAATAAATAATTTATTATTACAATTAATAAAAATACAGTTATGATTAAAACTTTAATAAATTATTAAATGCTTATTTACTAGTGTCATAATATTAAAAGTTTTACCATATTAGTAGCAGTTTTACCAAATATGTACATGGTGTATTATATATATATATATATATATATATATAAGTGATATTTTTTTTATCACATATAAAGTTTGTTTTAAGGTGGTTACTTTTGATGCTTTTTATTTTAATTAAATTTTATGTTTTTTCATTTGAGATTGAAAAATTAAATTTTGAAAATGAAAACTTAGATGATTACATCATCCACTTAATTTTTTGAGATTTAATTTAAAAATATAAATTTTTTATATATTTAATATAATTATAATTTTTTATAAAAAATAACTAAAAATATTCAACCAAATAAATGCTTAAATTAATTTAATTAATTTTTTATATAAATACAGATATACAATATAAAATAACAGTCATATTACTCTAATAAAATTAAACAATAACAACTAAATTGGAAAATATAAAAATTTTATATACTAATATAATAATTTTTTAATAAAAATTAAATTAAAAATAATTACATTTATAAAAAAGTAAAATTTAATTAGACTTAAAATAAATATAATTAAATATTTTTTAGTAGAAACTGAATTAAAATATTCAGACCAAAGCTAATAATTGGGTCTAAGATAAACATAAGTTGAGATAGTAGAACAGGTGAAAATGATATCATAAGTAATTTATTTAAGATTAGAACAAGTAAATACGTTTCTTAATTTGTGAAATATTATAAAGAAGATGACAGAGTAGCAGTTAACAGTTATGCTAAAAACTTTAATTGATTTTTTAAAACATTGAATGGAGAGGAAGAGATAGAAGTGTGAAATGTATTATAAGGTAAAAAAAAAATGGAATAAAAGGAAAACTGAAAAAGAGGAGAACAATGATTTGCACAAAGACGAAGGTTAAGATCAAGATTAATAAGGAGTGATTAAAGAGAAAGGAGCGCGTAAAGAAAAGCGCGTGACGCGGAAGTGTATGAAAGCATCGGAATCTCTTACTGAAGTCCTACGTCATCAACATCTGTATAGAGGGAGACCTAAGTGGACAAGGACAACACCCCTCGACATTGTCATCTTTTATGTTTTATGTTTATGTGTCCCTCTCAGATACTCTCTCTTTTACTCTTAATTTCTTTTTTCTAACAAAATTTTCATTTTTTCTACCACCTTACCTTAAAATATTTTTCTTACTTTAAACCTCCTATTTTATAATTTTACTTGTTATTTTTTTATGACAAAATTAATATAGTAAGTAAAATTTGGAGATTAATATTGTGAGAAAAGTTGGTCAAATTTGTTCCCCTTGTCTCTCATGTCATCGATCACGTGATCTAGAGAGAGAAGAAGAGAACACGCAGTTCAAGAGAGAGCGACCCCATAGTGGAAGAAAGAGTCAAAACCAATAAAATAGTAATAGCCCCAACCCCAATGTCTTGTTTTCTCTTCTCTCTCTTTCACTTTCTATTCACGCTTTCTAACATCTTCTTCCGTGTGGTAGCATCATTGTAATAGCCAACACCAAGGGAAGGGAAAAGTGGGAACACTCAGAAAGCCAGACCAGACCCAGAAAGAAAGAGAGAGAACCAACCCAAGTCTTGTTTCTTTCTTCTCTCTGCACTTCCACTCTTCCTTGCTTAGCACCCTTCACCTTTGTTTGCTTAGTTTTGGAGTGAGAAAATATAGAGAGAGAAATTACCCATCATATCATACCATATCATCATATCAAATACTATATATAAAGCGATAATATTGCGTGAGAGATGCAGCAGCACCTGATGCAGATGCAGCCCTTGATGGCAGCCTATTACCCCAACAACGTCACCACTGATCACATTCAGCAGGTCCTTCCCTCTTCTCCCTTCTCCACCTACTCTCCCTTCTCTTCTCCTCTTACTCATCACACATATACACATACATACACATGTCTATGTATCTATCTATGTATATGTGTATGTGATGCATTCATTCATCATCATTCATGTCCCCTCTCAGCTTTGCTCAGGGCCCTTTTGTCTCAGCACTGCTTTGTGGGTCTTGTATTGTATGCCACTTTTAGAACCGGTTCCTTGTGCTGCTGCTTTTTAGTTTTCCTGTTCACACCCTTCTTCATTGTCAGCTTCTGCTACCGCTTACGCTATTTCTTTTATCTTCCACACACTGTGTAAATATTCTGTGTACATGTGCTGTGCTGTATCAGAGCTTTTATGACGCCTGCTTTTCTCACCGCTTAGATCACATTTTCTATAACCTCTTCAGATCATTTTATCTCATTCTCATATGCCATTCCTTAACTCTACCAACACCTCCTTTGCCCTCTTTTAATGCACATGCTTTGACCACCGAACTCTCTCTCACTCTTCAGTACTTGTTTGTGCTACTTCCATCCCTCTTTCACACTTCCTATTAATGCTCTAATGGCCTTCAAAAAAACCTGAAATTTCATGCATAACTCTTTCAAGTGTATATCTTTTTCTCAATATAGATTTTGATAACATGCCTGCACTTGTGTATTGGTTTTGAGATTTCATCAAGGTAACAACTTTTATCACAGGGAACATTTATCAAGCCGGTAAATGTTGTGTTGTAATAAGAAATGTTTGATACAAGGGTGTGGTTTGATTAATATGGTGCAGTTACCCAAATGGTAGGACGATTAAGAAGTTAAGACAGACAGATTGAGATAAAAGTAGAAGATATAAATTCATATACTATTTATAACCTTAGTATATATGTTCTATATGTTATCAACTAGGGTAAACACTCTTCATTGTTTTCTAACCTTCTTAAATCTACATGCATCATATGGTATTTTTCTTTTATGGAAAAACAGTCCAGCAACAGCAAGGACTTTTTGTAACATTTTGTTGCTCTCCTTCCCATTTACTTGATTATTTTTAGCGACATTTATATGATATTATGATGATGCTGATAATTGGTTTAACCTTTTACCCCTTTTTTTTGCATGCAGTACCTGGATGAAAACAAGTCCTTAATCCTGAAGATTGTTGAAAGCCAGAATTCTGGCAAGATGAGCGAGTGTGCCGAGTAAGAATTAGACTAATTATCCTTCTATATTCGAATTGAATTTTGTGTGTTTCTCATTCCTTAATTTAGTTTTACATTCTATGTGGTTTTTCACATCCTAAACATGAAATTAGAAGTCAATAGTTATTTTTCACATCTCAAATGTGATTTCTTGTTTTTCCACAAATCTTCTGCATGTCATCTGGATGCTATTTCCACACTGATAACTTTCAATTTAATTAACTATAATACCCTTGTGAACTAGATAGGGCTCTCACCACTTGAAAATTTTTCCCATCCATCAAATATTTATATATTATGGCAGGTGGTAAAAATTAAGCTTGTCAGCAAACTAACAAATTGGATTTGAAAGTCTGCCAATGTTGCTGATTTGGTGTCATACACCGACCTGAGTGCCATTGAAATTACCAAGAAATTTATGAGGAGCCTCTATTTAATTAAGTTAGGTACGACCTCTTTTAGGATAACATTAGGTATAATGAAAGTAATAACATTAGTATGATGAAAGTAATTACAAGATATATATGAGAATGAAAAAAAAAAACACTGATTTCAATAACTCTTTAACTCCATTAGGAGACTTTTACAAGGGAAACTCAATAAAATTTGATATTATCAAATATTAGAAATTAATATACTTTTGAGTTGAAAGGAATTTTCTGCTTGTTTTCTTGCAGATTATGCTTAAAGATAATATCTACAAAGTTTTGATATTTTTTTTTTTAAAGACATGATGCAGTTTTTATATATAAACTTTGCAATGTCCATGTCTTCTAATCCTTTTCTGAATTTAAGTTTTGGATTATCTTATTTGATTATATCATGTGACACATCTCTTTTGCTAGTTTCTTGTAAGATCTTTATTGTAGATGTTTTTAGTTCTTATATTCAATATGAAAGAGAAGTTGGGTGAGATTCTTACTTTCTACATTCCCCACATGAATGGACTCTTCTGATTTAATGCTGTTTCTCTCAACCCTTTGATTCTTCTCTATCCTTCAAACATACCCATCTCTCCACTAAGTTCACTAGTTTTCCCATATTTCTGCAGTGCAGAAAATAACTTTTTTTGCAAACCTAATGTACATTCTATATTTCTGAAGTTTCATTTCTGTCAACTGGTCAGTCCAATTGTACGTTTCTTTTAAGTGAAAAGAATAGGAGAGATCATTGAAAAAATCTTCCTTCAAAAGATTTTTTTATTTAAGTTTTGGTTTTAGATGTAGAGTCCTATGATGTTATTTGTCAATGTGCAACTGGTCTCAATTAATGAAATGAAACTTGGTTGTCAGATGCAGTTGAAAGTAATAATGTATGACTGAATTAACTTAATTATCTTGAAAGGTTTCTTGTAGAAATCAAACTTGGGTTGTTGGGGTATACATAGAGAAAAGGGTTTTCTCCTCAACATCTGGACTGCTATAATCACTCAAGAAAATTTTCTTTTCAAAACTAGCTTTAAGAGTTGAGTTGAGCCTATTTTGTTCTCAATTTTCATAGGATATCAAAGTCTGGCCTAGTCTACTCTTGGCTTTGTACATCATTCAGAGATGTTCAGTCCTAACTATGCATGAGGGGATGTTAAGAATCCCATATGAGCAAACTTTTTGGAATTGATCTTAGACCAAGTTCATTCTCAAATTCTTACAGGAATCAAGCAAGGCTACAGAGAAATCTCATGTACTTGGCAGCAATAGCAGATTCTCAGTCCCAACCACCCACCATGCCTGGTCAGGTACATGATACCTTATTAAGTTTTGTACTCATAACATGTCTCAGATTACCAATCTCTTCATTCTTTATTTGTAGCATTAAAATTGGCAGAAAGTAAATTTTCAACTTTTGTCTAAACATTGCCTCAACATCCGGTCCTTCCTAGGCAACTGATGCATCTTTCACTACTAATTTATGGATTTGATAATGCAGTACCCTCCTGGTGGGATGATGCAGCAGGGAGCACACTACATGCAGGCTCAACAAGCACAGCAGATGACACCGCAGCAGCTGATGGCTGCACGGTCCTCCCATCTGTATGCACAGCAGCCATACTCAGCACTTCAACAGCAGCAAGTGATGCACAGCCAGCTGGGGGGGAGTTCAGGACTGCACATGCTGCAAAATGAAGGGAGCAATGTGAATGTGGGATCAGGCAGTGCAACACTAGGAGGAGGTTCTGGAGGGTTTCCTGACTTCATCCGTGGCTCCACAGGGGAGGGTTTGCATGGAAGGAGCATGATTGGTGGAAGTAGCAAGCAGGATATTGGTGGCTCAGGTGATGGCAGAGGGGGAAGCTCAGGTGAAGGGGGTGAAAGCCTTTACCTCAAGTCTGCTGAAGATGGAAACTAGGCATCCAAAAAATGCCTAAATTACTACAAACTTTTGGTTAGTCAATTAGTTAGGAGAAGTAGGCAATGACACCAAGGGTAAGTAGCTAAGTGCAAAACTTTTCTGCTTATATAATGTTTGTTTATCTTGTAGTAGTGCTTGAGGCAAACCCTTGCCTTGATCTTTCTGCACAAATTAGCACTTTTTCTGGGTAGATCTGTGGTCACATAACATGGTTGGTCCTTGTGAAGATCAAAAACGTGTTTTCCTATCTCTGCGGTTGGTTTTATCAGTATCAAATTAGTTTCCGTTTCACATCTCTAGTTCTATTTTCTGTCTGGCTGCATCACTTCTCTTGCAGATAATTATAATTTTAAAATCATATTTTAATTAAAAGTGATAGTAAATATTTAAATAAAAGTTATATTGTAGATTTATGAAAACTAATTTCAATTTTTAATTTAAGACTATTTTTGGATTGAGAGTCAAGAGACCGGGAGCATTGCTTTTCAAGTTAATTTAATCCTTTCCCCTTTCAATTTTATTTTATTTAAATTTCTAGAGTTTTGTGTAGAATTTGATATACTTAGTAACTTTAAAAGTTCGGAAGCAAGAAGTTTAGGGAAATTTTAATAAAATTTGAAAGATTTTGCAGGATTTGAAATTAGATCTTGAGGATAACAAATTTTAAGTTTGTTTTAATTTGATATTTTTTTCATTTTATGGTTTACGGTGAAAAGTTTTAAGTATTGTAATCAATTCAATGAAGAAGAATTTTTAAAAATCATAAGTATATTCTAATTTTGGAATGATAATTTATCTATAAATCAAATTTAAATTAATTAGATAAATTGAAACAATTATGTGTGACTTGTTAAAAATCTGAAATTTGGAAAGGTAGGAAAGTCCACACAAATGATATGTTCGGTTTGTTTTAGGAGATGTTTTTAGTTTCTTGGGCTTTTAACTCCTTTACTTTACAGTAAAAAGTAGAGAAAAGAAAAAGGATTAATAGATGGAAGAATGACCTTAGTTTCTTTTCAACTTTTAGGTAATAATAAATTGTATTTCACAGAGAATATAAGTTTTTTATTTAAAAAATAAAAAATGTATGAGTAAGTAATTTTATATTATTGATTATTTTTATAAAAAAAATCAATTGGGTTTAAATATAGAAAAAGAATTAACAAATTATTATTTTTCTTCTTTAACTTTGGAGTATGCATTATTATGAGATGGTCTAGAGATGTTTAAATTGAACCATGAATGAACTAGACTTTGAAAATAATGTTTACTTTTATTGTGTTAAAATTAAATTTTATATAACAAAGACCCTTATTTTTTTTTAAATGTGTATTATTTTATTATGAGTTCACAAAATATGAAGACCAATTGATAGTGAGGTAGACACTGATAGGATACAAAATTTAGGTTGAATTTATATCTATGTGATGTGATAACTGGGTTATTGGTTTTAACAATTGTTTACTCCACCCTGATGTGATTAGAAAGAACATTAAAAACATTTAATAAAAATATTAAGAAATATTTAATGAGATTTCATAAGTGTATTTCATAAAATAATTTTAATTGTTGAAATAGAATATGAATTTTCTTTGATTTAAATTTTTACATATTTCATAAAATAATTTTAATTTTTTAAATAAAATAAGAATTTTGATCGAGGTAAATTTTTTACACCTCATCGAAAACAATGCATATATATGAATTTTAAAACAGTTATTATAAAAATTATTAATGTTACCATACATATCAATTCATTAATAAATAATAATGCAAAAAATCTTCAAATTGTCAATGCACTTAAATTAATATTTCATATTTTTTTACATTTCTATATATGCAAATGATATGTTTTTTTTTGCAATATATATGTGTTAAATTTTTAATTCAATTGTTTCTCGTTTAGAAAAATTAAAGTATTCATGATCAATCTCTGTGACATACATTAATTTTTTTTCCAAGTTAAATACATCACAAAAAAAAAAGTGGTTAAAATTACATAATATTGTCTCGCGATATATGTAATAAGTTTCTTCTCCCTTCCAAACGAATAACACTTTCAATAAGTTAAATCTATTTTTAAAATTTTTACCATGTCGTTTATTTAGATAAATATAGATTAAATAAAAATTGTTATGTTAATTATTTTGAAAGTTATAATCATTAAAATTTATAGTTTGCATAGTGTAGTTTCTAAGTGTAGGGCATACTTCTGAACACTTCTTCCTATCTTTGTATTTTTTTCCGTCATGAAGAAGCTATAACACACAAATTGCTCAATCTCAGCTTCTGATTTTCGCAATATTATATATATATAGTATTTTGGAAAGTAAATTTGCAAAAAGCCATGGATGGAATATCTTTATGAGAGAACTAAGGATTCCTTCATGGAACTGCCAGAAGGCATTAGCAATCATTGTATGATTATTACTTGCATACAATAGCAGCATATACGTATTGAATACGTATCATACAAGTACACAGGGTGACGGCAAAACCGAGCGTGCAAGTTCTTTCCAGAAGTAATCTTCATCCCACTCCACAGAACTAGCCATCATTGATCTGTTGTTGTTGTAATGATGAAACTTCCTACCATCTTCACTTTGCATGACCCTTTCACCATGCATCATAGTAGAACCATCTCCAACCTTGTTGGACTCCTTCCCCGTGAGTTGCTGAACCACTGATCGAAACTCAGAAGCATCGCAGGCCCTCACCAACACAGGGCTCGTTATGTAGGTTATTTTCACTGTTTTCTTCGGAGTTTTGTTCATTCTCTTCATGTAGTTGCTGGAGTCCTTGCTGTGGTGGTAGAAACTGGGATCATATCTCAGTTTTCCCATTCAAATGTGTACTCTAGCTAATATATATATCTTTGATGAGTATAAAGGTGAAGTGTTATATGGTGCTTTTATAGCCTGCAATTTGAAGTTGGTGATGATGAACAGAAGAGCTGAGTCTTCGTAGAAGGAGGGTTATGTATTATTTAATGTTTGAGGAAAATGACAAATTTGGAAAAAAAATGGAATAGGTGTAGAAAAGTGGTGCCCATGACCCATGGCTATGACATGTTACTTACTACTACTAAGCTACTACGTGTATGGGTGAAGGGTTTTCTTTCGTTTTCATTAGGTGGTGTTGTTCTAAAATGACTGCGCAATGTTTTTCATTTTTTACGATGTGGTCGTTTTCCAAACCTAGTCCTCTTACGGTCTATGATTCTAACATATTCCACTCCTTCTAGATTGCAAGAAACAACTTTAATTTGGGTTTCATTCAACTACATCTTAGCTACGTGATTTCATTCATATTTTTATATGATAAATCGGATGAGGTTGGTGCTTTTTTATTCGTGTTTAGAATATCTGAAGTTTTTTTCCTTTTATTAAGTTGTGTCGACCGAAAGTGAGTTAAAACAAAGGTCAAAATGAAAAGCAAACCTTTCAATGCACGAATTGAATATTACATTAAACCTATGTTGATGAATAAGGAATACTAAGAATGTTCAATGTTCCTCTCTCTGTGGGTCAATTCTTACCAGGTTTAGCCAATTTTAGATATTCAATTCATATTTAAGTGTCTTGGTTAGCTGTGACAAATATTCAAACCCTGTCAAAACTTTGGATAACGGGGTTAAGATAATCAATAATGGTTGCGCCTTTTTTTTTTTTTTTACACAGGGTAATTTTCTTTTAATATTAAAATTGACACTAAGTAAATCTTACTTTGAAGTGTGATTTTAGGAAAAAGAAATTGGACTTAGATTTGAACCGTATTCAGACCTTCAAATTAGCTTGTACATTGAAATAAGATTTTTTCCATTTATTTAAATTATATATTTAATTACGATTTTGTTTTTGTTTTTTAAGGAAATTGTATATTGAAGTACAATCTGTGCGTTTGATTTTTTTTTTCTCATTTTGGTTTTGTAAATTTTTTCATTTAGATGAAATCGTACAACTAAATAGGATTTCTATTTCTTTATTTTTTAGGAAAATAGTACATTGAAATACAATTTCTTTGTTTCATTTTTTTAAATTTTGGTTTTGTAAATTTTTGGAAATGGGTTTTTTTAGATTTTTAACAAAAATTAAATATTAAGTTTTGGTTTTAATTTTTCTGAATTAATTTATTGTATTTTTATTTATTTAAAATATTTATTGGCCACAATATTTTTAAAAGTACATAATAATGTGAAAATGATCATCAACAAAATAATCATTTGCGTTATACCGCATCATACATATAATGATATATTTAAGATATCTTACTCGATCTCATTTTTAGTCATCTCTAATGTTTGAATATTTAGATCCTCATCATACTATCCATGCACCATCTTCATATCAAGAGATTTCATATACTTATAATATATTTTCATCTCAATCAATTTTTTTTCTCCCACATAAAATATGTTGATGTTTGGCATTTCCAATAACATCATTCTCAACACATAATATGATATGATGTATGAATTCTTATATACTCATAATAATATGTTGATGATGTTTACATATGTCTGATCATGAAACTAAGAATAATAAAAAATATAACACATAATATGATATGATATACATATGGATTTTATTGGATATCCAAGTGAGTTTAAGTTTCACATTGGATAGAAATAAGTAAGTTGAGCAATATATAAAAAGAAGACTCATAAACCTATTGTCTTAAGGTTTTGAGTTGAAAGTGGTGTCATTCTCTTATGTGATTTGTCTTATTTTCTCATTTTTACGAGATTTCTCTAGTTATGTCCCCTCAGATTCTCCCAACAGAGTCTTATATACTTATGTTTTCACATTATTCAAAAAAAAATTGTAAATGAAGATAATTACAGAAATTTATTTATAATTATAAAGCATAATCAAATTCATAATTTTTTGTAATAAATATTTCTAAATTAATAAAAAATTATATATTTTATATACAGAAACAACCATTTCTATTAGTTTATTGGAATATTAAATAATTGATATCGTCATATAACAGTTTTATTCAAATTAATTTAAATATAACAGTCCTCTAATCACTGTTACAATATTATATTCAGAAATTATTATTACTGTAAAAGTTATATATACTTAAAGAGATTTTTATTTATCACCTTGTATACAAATTTCTCAAATTCTTGGTCAATGGATGTTTCTCATGCTATTGTTTAGTGTGGCAATAAAATAAATGGGTTTTTAAAATGTTTTTAATTAAATGAAAAAAAGTTATAGTCATAGTTTGTGAAAATAATTTCCTTTTAATATTAGCGTGCGCGTAGTTTTCAATTTAAAAGCTCAAAAGTATGCTGAGGAAAAAATTCATATTTATTTTTCAGGTGAGCATGATTTTAAATTGAGTTCTAATATACTTTTATCTTGAAAATAATGTTATTTTTAAAACTCTTTTCCATGTAATAGATAAATCTTATTCCAAACTTATATTTAATATTTGTATCTTAACATTATTATCTAAGATTGTAGAAAATAAATAAAGACTATTCCACTTGCCTGTTTTTAGTATTTTGAAAGTCAATAGTCAAGATTATTCACGGGATCTTACTATTTTGTAAGTAAAGTCAAGAGTCAAGGTTATATATGAAGTTCACGGATTGGATAAAAGAAAATGAAACTTCATTAATATTTTATATTGAATCACTTAACTATTATAATATATATATAATATGATAGTTTCAGCCCTTAATACTTTTAATCCATTACAAAAACTACCCACTCTAGTAATATTGCATTAAAAGTGAACATTGGATTCCATCCACACTTTAATTAATGAAGATGAATATGAAAGAAAACAACATAAATGAATATATAATGATGAAAAACATAAAATATATAAACTTTTGACAGTAATTATTGCGTAGCCTTGCACAAAGTGCATAAAAGTGTTTTCCATGTGAATCATGTATACCTAATAGTATGAACCATCCTATCAGTTATCTAAATTGCAATAAATCTTTAAATATATATAAAAGAGATTATAATTGGAATAACTTCATTATGATCAATTTATTGTAAAATTTTTATTAAGAAAGATTGAGAAAATTTATCACTAATAAAGTAGAAGTTGTTCACGATATTATTTTTAACTCATATATTAGAGTTTATTATTTATGAGTTTTTTTTCTTATTTATTATTTATGATCATTTCTTTTTCTCATGTATCACGCAACATTCTCATTTTTATTAAATATGAAAATTTCAATCAGTGACGAGGTTTAGTGATATATAAAAAGATTCTGATCCTTTCATTTTTTTTACATATATATATAAATAAAAATATATTTTATATATTTAGAAAGCCAAAGTTTTTGTATATTTATAAAAAAATATTACTCTCAACATATTTTCTAAAAAAATCAATACACATTTGTATTTCTAACAAGATGGAGATCTTGGTGTTGATAATGTAGTCTGAAATATTGTAAATTTAAATATTACTCTGTAGTTTGAGCAACATGTTGCAGCAAATGAATTGATATATGCCTTTCATTCTAGACATTTGATTCAAAGGCCACAAGTTTTAAATTGCACTTCATTTTTGACCTATGGACCAGTCTATATATGTCCAATATAGATTGTTCTATTCAGATCGCAAACATTCTAATTATTATATGAAAACAAAGTAATCACTGAAGAAACTTATATTTTCTTCAAGACAATGACATTTTGTTTCATATATGGTCAATAATTGGGGGGGGGGACAAGGGTGATTTCCTTCACACTAGTCTACCTCCAAAATAGTGATATATTTTCGGTTAACATTTTCTAAAGTATTATTGCTATTTTTATAAACCTATTTCTTAATCATGATTAAGATTTATTTTTATTAGGACTATGACTATGCTTCACAATAGTACATATAGATTATAAATTTTGCGGGTCATAAAAAGACAGTTAGTTAATTAATTACCATATGCTGTTTTTATAGCAAATTAAATGATCATGATTAAAAGTCTTTATCTGGGGTGATGTTTATTGGATCTTGGGTTGATGGATATATGAGGCATATATAAGGAACATATAATCAGTCAAAGAAGTTCTTAGAATATTTATACTAATTAAAACAGCTCTTAATCAATACAATCTTGACCTAATTAACTTGTGGAAGAATCTTCATCTTTACACCTGTAATTAGGTTTTAACATCAAACTGATTAGAAAAATAATCCAAAATTAAATCTATCAAAATCATTTTTTTTTAATTTTTAGATCAATTTTTTCCTTCGCCATTGGTGGTTTCAATGAATTTTTAAATTTAATTGCAATTTGAATAGAAAAAAATCACTGCGTGGATAAGTAAGTTTGAAATTATTCCTCAACTTTCTCAAGTTAAAGCAGAGATTTTTTTTATGCGAGTTTCTTAAATATTTTATCATTATTATTTAAGAAACAAACTTTAAGGGAAACTCATGCTTTTATTTATGAAAAATCTGAATACATTTTTTATACAATAAATTTCTCTTAAAAGTTGAAAAATCTTGGTGTACTCACTATAAATATTATTAAAAAGTACCCAATAAACTTAAACACCCCATCTCAATTCTAAATTAAATATTGACAACAAACTACAATTCTGAGGACCCTTCAACATGCCAAAAGGTTAGGACTTTGTTTCTAAGAAGATAACAATTTTATAAACTCACATTATCATAAGGAAGTTATGAAAAAACACAGTCAAAACAACATTTCTCAAAAAAGACAAAAAAATGTCTTAAATCACAATCGAAATCTTGTAAAATTTTGAGACCAAATCGTTTAACAACATACTTTATTTATACTTTTACTTACAATAGCCGTCCTTATTCACACATCGTAATCATTTTTTGTTTGAAAGCAACGAATTATGTATAGATTATATGTAATGGATAATTAGATTAAGACCTGAATTATAAGATTAAAAATCTAATTTTTATTTAAATATTTATACTACAATACGTTCACATAACATAAAAATATAAATTTTATAAGACTCTTATATTAAAATAAAAACAACCAAAATGTTTTAAAAATTATACAAGCTCATAAAAAAATGAATTAAAATATCATGACATGACTCTAATATAATGTTCTAAATCCCACCAAAGAAAATGACCAATTAGAAAGGAGTTTTACCATCATCCATATGGATATTCATATTCCTATTCATAAACCCTTTTAACAAAGTTATCAATATATATATAATGATATATAGTACACTAATAATTAAATTACTATAAGTAGTTTGACAAGAAAGATAGAAAAAAAACCTAAAAAATATTCGAAATAAAAATTGGAATTGATATTTATAAGGTTTAAAAGGCTCTGATAAAAAAAAAGCTGGGTTAATATAATTTTAGGAGAAAACAATATTTAACTTCCTTAAATCTTATATCAATTTCTAAAAACACACCTTAAATTTCACTTTAATCCTAATGAGCTCTTAAACTTTATTATGTTTAGAAATCCACATCCATCAACTTTAAATACTTAAACTTATCCATTTTTACAGTCACCTTGACCATTATAATTGATTCATAAAATTGATCCTTATTTTTATATCCTATCAGAGTTAAAATATTTATCATAAACATCAATAATTCATTAACTATTCCTTATTTTATTACCGTTAATTTCTTTAAATAATAAAAATTGAATTTTATAAATAAAATTAAAAAAGTTAAATTATTTGGATTAAAGAAAAATACGTGTAAAAAATGAAGAGTTTTTGGAAGATTAATTGAAATTAAGTAATTTTGTTAATATTTTGAGATTACAGGGATGAAAGTAAAGTGAAGAGAAGAGAAGCGAAGGGACCCCGCTAAAAGTGGCAGAGAGGAGAGTTGAATGCGCGAAAGCAAAGGGAAGAAGAAGAAGGTGGCGAAGTTACAGGAGGAGGTGTTGAACAATGTCGCGTCCTTTCCAAGAACCAATCGATCCTCATTCCACTTCTCACTTCGACTTCCACCTTCACCTTACGCACTCTTCCATCTTCTCCTTCCTTCTCCTCACGCCTCAGCCACGCCATCGCCATTCCCTTCCACACTCCTCTTTATGCTTCCTAAGCCCTCCAACGCTCTCCGCTTTACACCTCAATAATGGTACTCGCACTCCTTCACCTTAACCTACCTGCATTTCCGCTTTCTGCACCTTTCAATTACTCTCAATCCTTTCCTAATTTGTAACTGTCACGCAATTAATTCCTCGTAATTGCTTTATATCGTTCATTCACTTGCTTGTTAGCTTGTTATGCTGCTGCTGTTTGCGCGCCAAATAGTGTGATATGTCTCGTTTGGATGCTTGTATTTTAACCTGTGATGCACCGATAGTTCAATTTGTGTCACATATCGTATATTTGTATCCGATATTATAGATTGTAATACTACGAGGAAGAAGCTTGCATCGATTCGACGTCTTTTTTGGGGAGAGTTCAGTGATTGTTCTGGATGTGTATTCGAGGGACGGATAATATGTAGACATTGCCTCAGATTATTTTAAAATTTGCATTTAAGAATTTTATTAGATTTGTTTAACTCTAACGTGGACTGCATGCGTTCTGTGCTGGTTTTTGTATTCATAAGATGATGATTTGTTATATGCACCTGCAGGGGACTCCGGTGAATATTACTGTGGGTTCTCATGTCTGGGTTGAAGATCCAGAAGTATCTTGGATTGATGGACAGGTATCAAAAATCAAGGGAAAGGATGTTGAAATTGACACGACCAATGGAAAGAAGGTTTGTGCTTATTTGCGTTATTGAATAAGTTCCATACGGTACTAAATAGCCAAACATTTCACTTCGATTTCTTCTGTCACTCCCTTGTTGATATAAATGGGCGAATAGCTGTGATGAGAATGGTTAACTTCTCTGTTGTGCTCAGTCTGTGTTTATTGCACTGTCAGTCTGTATTTGTATCTGCACTACAGTTACATGCAGAAACAGAAAAGAAAGTGAAAGCACTGAACCTTAAGGAAGAGATCCAGCAATGAATATTCTTTATTTGTTCTTGACCTTCTCAGTTTTGGCTTGGTCTTAAATGGCCATCAGGATCTGTGGAAGGTCTTTTTTTTGGTCAGCAATCAAATTCCATGTTATATAGACTTGGTACAAGGAGTACCGACCCTTTTACATGAGGAAAAAGAAAGGAACCATAAAATTTACAAGAGCTTGCAACAACCTATACCATAACTCTAGAAAGACAAAAATATGCCCTTAGATTCTTCCTTAACTGCCCAATGTCATCTGTCGTTGCACAAAACCTCGAGAATAAGCATACAAATATAACCACAGTACCTTATATCCTTTGAAGGCAAAGGCATGTCCCAGGATCTATGGAATGTTATTGATGTTTACCTTCCTGGAAATATTGTAAAACCTGTTGAACTTGTAAGCTAAATTATGACCATGTCTCTTGTTTTCTTATCTTTTTTCTACTTTGATTGGGTTATCACTATTGGGGATTCTGTTCTGAAGTTAGACAAATATTTTTTTTATTATACTCGTCCATTAATTTTTTATGCATTCCTCTGTGGAGAAATTGTCTTTTCTATTGCCTGTTTTGATTGAAAAAAGGTGCAAAATATTGTAGTAAGGCAAAGAATCACTACCCATGTTTTTATTTTGATTATTTCTAGGTGGTCACAAAGTTATCAAAAATATATCCCAAAGATATGGAAGCTCCTGCTGGTGGAGTGGATGATATGACTAAGCTTTCCTATTTACATGAGCCCGGAGTCCTGCAGAACTTAAAAATTAGATATGAATTGAATGAAATATATGTATGTCTCTCTTTCCTTTAATATGATAAAATCCAGCATTGATTATTAGTCCAACAAGTTGTTACCTATTTTACTAATTGCCGTTGCAGACTTATACTGGTAATATTCTGATTGCAATAAATCCATTCCAAAGGCTACCTCATATTTATGATTCACACATGATGCAACAATACAAGGGAGCACCATTTGGAGAGTTAAGCCCTCATGTATTTGCCATTGCTGATGTTGCATATAGGTAATCTTATACGCTTCTATTTATCCAAGCTCTGATTCTTTCACTGAACCAATTTAGACTGATGAATTCATTAATACCAGGGCAATGATTCACGAAGGAAAAAGCAATTCAATTTTGGTCAGTGGGGAAAGTGGAGCTGGTAAAACTGAAACTACAAAAATGCTTATGAGATATCTTGCCTTCTTAGGTGGTAGGGCTGCCACTGAAGGACGAACCGTTGAGCAACAAGTTCTTGAAGTATGATTGAACAAATTACCCTTTTTTTAAGTCTAATAATTATTCATTATTTTATTTCATGCTATGATATTCACCCTTTCTTTTTGTCTTGAACTTTGACTCATTTAAGAGTTCTGTGTTAACTGATCTGAGTGCAGTCAAATCCAGTTCTGGAAGCATTTGGCAATGCTAAAACTGTCAGGAATAACAATTCCAGGCAAGTCTTACAGCTGGGAAGTAAATAAGCTTGTTTTACTTCTCTAAGAAACCCTGATGTATAGATTAATTTTGTTGTGCTTGTGACGTGGGAAATAAAGGATTGTTTGTGTTTCACTCTCCTCCATAACCTGATGTGATATAGTCTCCAATTTGTCTCATTGCAATCCCCCAGTTATCTATTACACTGCCAGAATATAATATGTTAATAACAACCATTAACTTAATTTCTGTTTATCAATTTTGCTTTCCATCATGAAACATTAACTGCAACATGATGCGTATTTAAGATCAATTTCTTACCAATAATTTAGTTTCAATTTCTCCTTTTCTTAATTGTGCAGTCGTTTTGGTAAATTTGTTGAGATCCAATTTGACAAGAGTGGTAGAATCTCGGGAGCCGCCATTCGAACATACCTTCTGGAGAGATCTCGGGTTTGCCAGATTAATGATCCTGAACGCAACTACCACTGCTTTTATTTTCTTTGCGCTGCACCACAGGAGGTTACTTGCTGCATAATTCACTTTTTGAGGGATTTGTTTTAATTATGTAAACTCATTGCAATGTTTGCTAACAGGAAATTGAAAAATACAAATTAGGAAATCCTAAAACGTTTCATTACCTTAACCAGTCAAAATGCTATGAACTGGCTGATATAAGTGATTCTCGTGAGTATCTTGCTACCAGGAGAGCTATGGATATTGTTGGAATAAGCCAAAAAGAGCAGGTATTTCTTTTGCATGAACATGAATTTAGCTTCTTTTTGGCTAGAAATGGAAAAATTATCCTCCCAGTTCTTACCCCTCTACTTCTCTTTGTCCTTTTTCTGTAAGGAAGCAATTTTCAGAGTTGTTGCTGCGATTCTTCATATTGGGAATATTGATTTTGCAAAAGGCAAGGAAATTGATTCATCAGTTCCAAAAGATGATAAAGCCAAATTCCACTTAAAAACAACTGCTGAGCTTCTTATGTATGAATGCCACTGTATTGTTACTCCGCATACCCATATGATTTCAAAATGCCTTTAATATAATTGCCATCATTGGGTTTCCCGCTTTATTAGGTGCAATGCTGGTTCCTTGGAAGATGCATTGTGTAAGCGTGTCATGATCACCCCTGAGGAAGTTATAAAACGAAGCCTCGATCCCCAAAGTGCAGCAGTCAGCAGAGATGGCTTGGCAAAAACAATTTATTCTAGGCTCTTTGACTGGTAAGATGCTGAAAATGGAAAATGAGCCCATAAAATACAATAAGGTAAAGGATCTGGGATTCTGGTTTTGATCTTGGGTGCATTAATGTGGTGGTTAACAGGTTGGTGAACAAGATTAATAGTTCAATTGGACAAGACTCCAGTTCTAAATCTTTGATCGGGGTGCTTGATATCTATGGTTTTGAAAGCTTTAAAGCTAACAGGTAATATATAGTTCATAAGAAGAAATATGCCCATCCATACCAGTACTTCACATCGTCGAAGAGAGAAATGCTATTATTTATTAAAATTTATTGGAAATCACAACTTTTGGTGGGTTCTACTTTTCTTTTAACCAGTCTCTTTCCAGATTTAGGAGTGGGACCATCTAAAACTGTGATTTTCAATCAATTCAACCCAATAATAAAGAGTGTTGCTAACACTCCTCTTACTGAAAATGTTGAAAGCAAGTACCTCTGCTTGTTTTCAATTTTTTGTAACTTATTTTCAGCCTATCATGCTCTGCAGTTTTGAGCAGTTCTGCATTAATTTCACAAACGAGAAGTTGCAGCAACATTTCAATCAGGCAACATCTCAGACCATGATAAGCACTTAAATTTTCGTATGACCGTCTTTTCCCTGCTTAACGTACTTTTTGTGATGAATTCCAGCACGTGTTTAAGATGGAGCAAGAAGAATACACAAAGGAGCAGATCAATTGGAGCTACATTGAATTTGTTGACAACCAAGATGTTTTGGACCTTATTGAAAAGGTCTCCCTGTATTTCTTTTTCACTCTCTATATGGATGTTTAGTTTATTTTTAGTATCAAAGTAATCAACTTCTATGTTCCGAAACTTAAAGAAATAGAAAGCTATTGCTACTCTATTTTTGATACGCTTGTTGTCTTATTAAATTCCATTCCACAATCTATTCTGTGGACAATGCATTTCCTTTAAATAATGAAATTCTGCTAATCCCAATCGACATAGATCAACTAAAGATTTACGTCTCAAGAGAAGGGATGCGAGTGAGGGTGAAGGAGAAAATAATTTTGGTTAAATGATTTGTTGCTTCGTTTGAACTGCATCACAAGAGCCCTATTGAGTATCTTTAAATTTACAATTAACTGCTGTTACTGATTGGTAGCACTTGGTTGTAATTTGGGTTATTTTACATTCAATCCCTTTTTCAGGTTATCATTCCAGTTTGTCTTCTTTTTGTACTAATCGCTTACATTGTTTATCATTTTTACAGAAACCTGGAGGAATAATTGCACTCCTTGATGAAGCTTGGTAAATTATCGTTTTGTCCCTTGAATTTCTTCATTAAAGGATGGAGACTACCTTGCTAGTTAATTTTTATCCCTTTCGTTGTGGTGACACGAACCAGCTTTTGTTCTATTGTTTTAAATCTAAACGTCTTTGATACAAAGATAGATAGCTCCTTTCTAACTTGCCCCACTTTTCTTGCAGTATGTTTCCGAAGTCCACACATGAAACCTTTGCAAACAAACTTTATCAAACATTTAAGAATCACAAACGCTTTATCAAGCCAAAATTATCTCGAACAGATTTCACTATTTCTCATTATGCTGGCGAGGTATTATTCGATCTCATAGCACCGACTTCGGCCAAAAATGAGAAATCTTTGTTTATTCATTTATACTGTAAAAAATTTGCAGGTGCACTATCAGTCTGATCAGTTTTTAGACAAAAACAAAGATTATGTGGTTGCTGAGCATCAAGATTTATTGAGTGCTTCCAAATGTCCATTTGTAGCAGGCCTTTTTCCTCCACTTCCAGAAGACACATCCAAATCTTCTAAATTTTCTTCAATTGGTTCTCGATTTAAGGTGTCATTCTTTTCGTGGGCTTCATTGTTTAGACTTATAGATTTAGTGAACAAGAAAAAAGCATCATGCATCAACATGCATCCATGTCAGGGCTTACAAATTGAACTTTAATATTATAATCAGGAAGCTAACAAACCATGCTTTCATATCCTGAATGGTGCAGTTGCAACTACAGCAATTAATGGAAACACTAAGCTCTACACAGCCTCATTACGTTAGATGTGTGAAACCGAACAACCTCCTCAAGCCTGCAATTTTTGAGAATTCCAATATTATGCAGCAACTTCGCTGTGGTGTGAGTATAGTTTGAAAATATAACTTGATATTCCTCCTTTACTTCACTCTGTGTGATGGTTAGTACAAAAGTATGGCCCTGGTATCTTCACATTTTCAACCTTGCTTTGGTGGTCTCTAATGCTTGCCCATACAGGGTGTTTTAGAGGCAATCAGAATCAGTTGTGCTGGCTACCCTACTCGCCGGGCTTTCTTTGAATTTATAAACCGATTTTCCCTTCTTGCTCCAGAGATCACAGAAATACAGTAAGAACACTTCTTCTATATCCTTTGTGCAAAAGGAGAAGGAAGTTTTGTCTTTACAACCAACCATTTGGTTCCAAATCTTTCGAGTGCTAAACTGCTGTTGTTTCACCTATGGGCAGTCATGATGAGAAGACTGTTTGCCAAAAGATTCTGGAAAAAGCAGGGCTTAAAGGATATCAGGTACTTCAAAATGTTAAACAGGAGTTATTGTTTCACTCTTGTTCTCTTTTTTAAATATCATTTGAAGCTTGTATGACCTTCGCAACAACTACAATTCATGGATATGGTATCATTAATATATAATACCTCTTTTTGGCTATGATTAAATAATGTCAACAATGGTATTGTACATTTACATAACATTTATATATGTATATTGTCATGCTCCACTCGCTTTTAATGCCACAAAGTTCATTTGGTGGCTGTCAATTGTGTAGATTGGACAAACAAAGGTATTCCTAAGAGCAGGTCAGATGGCTGAACTAGATGCACGGAGAGCTCAAATGCTTGCTAATGCAGCAAGAACTATTCAACGGCGAATACGAACATATCAAGCTCGTAAACATTATCTTGCACTACGCAAGAAGACTACAATTTTGCAGTCTCTTTGGAGAGGTGAAATATTATAAAAGGCATAACCTAAATAATTTTGTAGGATAGGTCAATATTGTATGGACTTCCCCAAATAGAATGGTGTGCCTAAGTTCATCTTACTGCTTAATCAGTCTCCTTTCTCTACAGATTTTTCACATTCATAATATGTTTGTAGGAAGACTTGCATTGAAATTCTATAACAACTTGAGAAGGGAGGCAGCTGCAGTGAAAATTCAGAAGAATATACGCAGATATCAATCTAGGAAAACCTATACTAAACTCAAAGCATCAGTACTTACTGTGCAAACAGCTTTAAGGGCAATTGCTTCCCTCAAGGAGTTCAGATTTAGGAAACAGACTAAGGCTTCCATCATTATTCAGGTCATAGTTCACTGCTATATGATTAGGAACATTGACAAGGGTTGTCAGTATTCAATATTTAAACTCTTGAAAAATTGCAGGCTCAGTGGCGGTGCCACAAAGCTGCTTCATATTATAAGAAGCTCAAGAAAGGTTCAATTGTCACACAATGCCGATGGAGGGGTCTCATGGCCAGGAGAGAACTTAGGAAATTGAAAATGGTAATTTCTATATTTTCCATTGTCTTTTTAACCATCCTGTCTTTTAACAGAATCCTGAGAAACAGGACAATGAAAATGCAAAAGCATCCAACCTATATAACTGAAGTCACACAAGGCAAAATATAATATCTGATGTTTTCTGTTACCAAAAGCAAGTTTCATAACATAAAGGTTTATAGTTTATACAGTTCATATATTTGTTTATCATCATTATTATCTTGATAAAGGGAAAACAAGATAAAATTGTCCTCTGTGCAACATAGAATTGGATTTTACCTTCATTTCTTATTGTAGGAGCCAAAAATTTCATTCTCATTCTATTTTCTATTTTAACTTCTTTTATTAGTCATATCTTTAATGCGAAATATGTGGTAGCCGTAAAATAAATCTTCTTGTGAACAGAAGAAAAGAATATCCCATCCACATGAAGTGAAACTCATGTGATGCTTCGTGGGCCCAATCCTTTTTCTTTTTGGTAGTTTTATGAATGATAAGATGAAACCAATTAAGCTGCTCCTATATGTCAATTTTTAATGTTAAAGTAGAACAAAGCCACAAATCTCAATTTGTTATTCCTAATTCTTTTATATCTCTCTTTCTACCCTCAGTTACGATTTGTGTCCATTTGATAGGCTGCAAGAGAAACTGGTGCACTTAAAGAGGCAAAGGACAAGCTTGAAAAAAGAGTGGAGGAACTCACTTGGCGTCTTCAACTAGAGAAGAGTTTAAGGGTGAGATATACGCTTTGCAGATACATAAATTTTGGAAGATCAATTTCAGCATAAGAGACAGCCCTAAAGAAAACTATTTGGAATCCTGTAGAGCAACCTAGAAGAGTCCAAAGCACAAGAGATAGCAAAACTGCAGAATTTACTGCAGGAGATGCAGAACAAAGTTGATGAAACCAATGCATTGCTTATAAAGGAGCGAGAGGCTGCAAAGAAAGCTATTGAAGAAGCACCTCCAGTTGTTAAAGAAACTCAGGTTATTATTGAAGACACTGAGAAGATTGAATCACTAACCGCGGAAATTGAGAGTCTAAAGGTAAGAAAAATTGGTTTTACAAATATTGTGTAGAGTGGTTCATCAATTGTTCTGCCTCTCTTACTATTCATTGGTTGTTTGGGACAAATTTTAATAAAATATAAAAAATGTGCATATTTTAGCAAGGCCCCGGAAAAATTTCAATGGGTGGATTATTCAGTGGGAAGATGCACGAAACCTAACTATACAAAACATCTAGGGTAGAAAGAGAAACAATATTAAAAACATGAACTGCACATAAAATGCTCTTTTTTCCTAGAATGCTCCTATTTCCAACTGACAATATATAGACCAACTACTACCCAGCTAAATTATGCATCTCATTAAAGAACTTTGCAGTACACTTCAGAGTTCAGCGTTTTCGTTCATATAATGAAAGTAGTTCCGATGGATCTTCAGTATAAAGGGGAGAAACAATATTTGTTCCCATTCGTTGATATGAGAAACGAAAGGTAAGTTGATATCATTGTGCATTCTCTTCAAATAAGTACTTGACATTAACGAAATAGATTCACAATTGATGAACATCGGATAGTTGATGTAAAAAACTAATCACTGTAAAGTTTATAATATGTAAGAAAAGTATTAACTTGAAATGTATGTTTTGACCACATTTGATTCTTTATTTATAATCAGTAATGCAACAATTAAGGGATCAAATAAGGAGGTATAATACCTAATTTTCAGAGATACAATATTTCCATATATGTTTTTAACACATTCCTTCAAGACCCGTTGACCTTCAAATGTAGACAATGCTGGCCAACTTCACCAATTGATCATAGAGGGTTTTATACTGTATTGAAGCCCAATCATCCTAAAAGCTTTGGTTGTTAAGAGTCATTTAAATATTTTAATCTACATATTACTATACCTAGGAATATAAGTTTTGGAAAGTGTGGTTTTTAGGCCTAACTTGGCTTTGAGGAATATAAGTTTTGGAAAGTGTGGTCTTGGAAAGCCTGAGTTTTAGGCCTAATTCAATTTTACAAAACTTACTTGTAATATGAGGTTTGCATCCACTGATTTATATTATAATTTGGTCGTATCTTTGTTGATATGAAATCTCCAATAATAGGAATGATTAACTAAATGTTTATATGCCTAAGGAGCATACTTTCTTTTTAAGTTTATAGCACTGTAATTACGTTCTTTTATAATGGTTATCTCATCTAAATTTGATTTATCTTCTCAGACCTCCCTTGAGTCAGAGAAACAGAAAGCTGATGACTTTGAAATGAAATATAATGAGTCCCAAGCTTATTGTGAAGAAAAAAGTAAAATATTAGAAGACACGGAGAAGAAGGTTCGTCAGCTACAAGAATCTGTGACCAGGTGATTTTAATAATGAAAAATAAACTTAATGTCATTGTTCTTCCATGCTAATAACTTTGGATTAGAGTGTACCTAATTCTTTTTGGAGTTTCTTTTTCATGAGAAGTATGATAATAGTATTGGTAAAGTGATCGAACATCATTCTTTCTTTCTCTTCCTCCCTGAGTAAAATTAATTATTATTGTTCTTATTACTATTTTGGATAAATTTATAACTAGTTTGTAAAATCTTATCTTGAAAAATAATATATGAATGGTATGTACACTTAATTTGGTGAGATGAATGACCAAAATTTCATTTCTTTGATTAGGCTAGAAGAGAAGATTGCTAATTCAGAATCAGAGAATCAAGTTCTACGTCAACAAGCTGTATCGATGGCACCCAATAAGTTCCTCTCAGGACGCTCTAGATCAGTTGTACAGGTACTATTTGTAATGAATTTTATAAACTTAATAATAATACGAATGTAAAGATCGGATATGACATTTTCTTGTCTCTGTTTATAGCGACCGGATGGTGGACACATTGGAACCGAAGCAAAGTCAACTTCGGTAACTAAATTTATTTGAAGTCTGTTACTTGTATTTTGGCTGTGTATGAGGATTAAATCTCTGTTACTTGTCTTGGATATGTATTTGAGTATTTGACTTGTTTTCTTTTTCACTTGATAAACTGATCAGGATATGCATAGCGCATCAATGAACCACAGGGAACACACTGAAGTGGAGGATAAACCACAGAAGTCACTCAATGAGAAACAACAGGAGAACCAAGAGTTACTCATTAGATGCATTTCTCAAAACCTAGGGTTTGCTGGGAATAGACCAATTGCTGCTTGTATCATATACAAATGTCTCTTACATTGGAGATCATTTGAAGTGGACCGTACTAGCGTTTTTGATCGTCTAATCCAAACTATTGGTCACGCAGTTGAGGTGTAAAATGCTAAACTGGCGTGATAGTTATCACCTTGTTTTCCCCTTAGCATATTTATTGTCACTAATAAGTTGTATTTGACCTCAGACGCAGGATAATAATGATGTCTTGGCTTATTGGTTATCCAATGCCTCTACACTTGTCTTGTTACTACAGCGCACACTAAAGGCAAGTGGTGCGGCCGGAATGGCTCCTCAACGTCGTCGATCTTCATCAGGGAGTCTGTTCGGGAGGGTGACACATGTAAATACAACTTATTTAAACGGATTAAATCCAGTCGAGAAACTTTCCATCTTTAGACAAGTAAAGTCTTGTTACTTTTGTTTCAGAGTTTCCGAGGAACTCCAGCAGGAGTCACCCTGCCCCTAATCAATGGTAGCATGAGCGGTGTAGATACGTTAAAAGTTGAAGCCAAGTACCCTGCTCTCCTTTTCAAACAGCAGCTTACAGCTTATGTGGAAAAGATATATGGAATGATTCGAGATAACTTGAAGAAAGAAATTTCTCCCCTGCTTGGATTATGCATCCAGGTATAGCAATTTCTTCATTACTACCAAGTAAATTTATAAAGCTTTTCCTTTTCTGAATTGCCTTTTAAATTCACTGATTCAATATGTACTGTTTGAACATGATGAGATAGGCACCCAGAACATCCAGAGCGAGCTTGGTGAAGGGATCATCACGTTCAGTTGCAAACACTGAAGCCCAGAAAGCTTTGATTGCTCACTGGCAGGGGATAGTTAAGAGCCTTGGGAACTTCTTAAATACCTTGAAAGAAAATCATGTTAGTCCAACCTCGTTTTTCTTTATCCCTTTATCTTCTTTTTTAACTGGTGCTTTCTCACAACAAATATGTATTTATAATTAAATACATATTCTCCTTTTTGTCTCCAAAATTAGTCATATTTTTTTTTTCCAATTTCAAATAGGCTTAAAAATGTTTATTTAATGTAAAATAAGTAAGTTTTGATTTTGATTTTAAAAAATATTGTCTTCGATCTTTCTTTTTCTGTAATTTAAAATTACTATTATTTATCCCTAATATTGATGTTAAGATAAATAACATTTATTTTTAGAGATTTTGCAAAAAAATTTCAAAGCTTCACGTATCAGCATTATATCATATGCTAAGGGTCACTTAGATGATCATTTGACTTTTCAACCAAAAAAAATCATTTGTTTTTTTTAGAGTGATAAAAAAAATAAAGAAATTGTTTTAAGAATAAAAAAAATAAAAAAAATTATTTTACGTAGATTGAAAACATATTTATGTCTTTCAAATATTATATAAAATGGAGCTAGTATATATCAGAAGTGTGCTACATCATTTTGTGATACTCGAGGAGGTAAATGTATTTTATCTTCATTATTTTGTGTTCATCTTTTCTTTGGTGAGCTATTATTATGCATGTATTATTTACTATTATTGGAGTAAAATATGTTCGTTCTGCTTAATCCATTCTCTGCTTCATTTTGGCAGGTTCCCCCATATTTGGTTCGTAAGGTGTTCACTCAAATTTTTTCTTTCATCAACGTCCAACTTTTTAACAGGTTAGTCGTTTCGACTTCAGTTGTATTGGGGTTCTTTTTGGTTCCAGAAATCTAATTCTCATTTTTATAATCTCGCATCTTCATTTTTCTTGTAGTCTTCTTCTAAGACGGGAGTGCTGCTCATTTAGTAATGGAGAATATGTGAAATCTGGTTTGGGTGAATTGGAGGATTGGTGCTGTGGCGCCACTGAGGAGGTGCGTTACTTTACAGTGCTGTTATACTTTGCCATTCTTTCTTCTAATAAGGTATAAAAACTAACCTCACCCCTCTTCCTTCTCTCTCGGGGATTCTCTCGGGGATGCAGTACTGTGGTTCGGCATGGGATGAGCTCAGACATATAAGACAGGCTATTGGATTTTTGGTACCTATCTTGCCTGTATCCATCTGCATGGTACTTGTTCTAATGGTCAGATAGTAAATTTTAAAAACTGGTGTTCCCTGCCAATAATTTATAGGTCATACATCAGAAACCAAGGAAAACGCTGAATGAAATAAGTCATGAACTCTGCCCAGTAAGTGAAACATCTTTCACTTTCTACTTAAAAATTTACTTTCTCGAATACCTAACATTCTTCACTATTTACAGGTCCTCAGCATACAGCAGCTATATCGGATTAGCACCATGTACTGGGATGACAAATATGGCACACATAGCGTATCCCCTGATGTATGTCTTTACATTAAACTATTACTCAAACTAGATTTAAAATCGTCTATGCCAGAAAGCCATGATAACTTCATATCGAAGACGTGCAGAAAAACTATGCTGAGCTTTGCCGTATTTATGTTTTCTTCTAGGTTATATCCAGTATGAGAGTGTTGATGACTGAAGATTCTAATAATGCAGTTAGTAATTCTTTCCTGTTGGATGATGATTCAAGGTAAGCCGGGTATTGTTCAAACATGAAATAATAGTTGTTCAGATTTTCATCTTGTTTTTTTAACGCTTCTTAATGTTTTATTTGACTCACATTTAATGTTCCATGAATGACCAATAATTCTCATAATTAGTTTAAACTAAAGCTATGACTAAGTGCAAAATAAATATGACAACTGATATAACCTTGTGGCGCCTCCAAGGGCTTAGCTTGGCAATAGCATTGCAGTGTGCTCCCTTCAATTCTACTCAGATATCAATTGCTAGGCTGTTGTTGATTATGACATTCGTAACTATTGACTTAAACCCCGTACAAAATGTTCGGGCTACCGGTTACCTACTGGTGGGCGAGTTGAGTTTTATATCACGTCCCTTTCCAGAATATAAAACTCACCCGGTAGAGACTAAACTGCAATTATCATGTTCCTGCATTTAACTACCAACTTACTTATGGCTGCTCATTGATTGGAGAGGTGTATTTACTTTTTACTGAATAAAATTTTATTTTGGTGAATATGATAGAATAAGACCAGAACTCTATATTAAAGGCTTCTAGTTATTATATTAAAAATTTGATTGTCATTTACCGTGTGGAAGCATATGCTTTGCAGCATTCCGTTTTCTGTGGATGATTTAGCGAAGTCGAAGGAACTGATCGATGTCTCTGATTTAGAGCCCCCACCACTATTACGTGAAAACACTGGCTTTAGTTTTCTGTTGCCACGCCCAGACGGACAGATTTCATAGCAGAATAGACTGAATGCCACTCTTACCATTGTCCAGACATCAAATCATATTCAGTTAGATTTTATTACGGGGAAACTGATATTTTTTTTTTTCTGCTTTGGTCTTCACAAAGAATATTGTATTCGTAAGAAATTTATCTCTTTGTAGTTTGAAAAGGGGATGACATAGTACAACTAACTTATGGGTGGGAGTCCAAAGCATAAAAGTCCTTTTCCATAAATATTTCCCCTTCCTTTTTATCCACATTTGTAACTCGTTGGTACCTTCTTTTTTTCATAGGATAAGATTTTGTACTTGATAGGAATTTCACCAACACCTCTATCAACAAAATACAATTGTTTATCGACTATATAGATTTACTTTTTCATTTTATTTTATTACTTTCGAGTTCTATTTTAACCTGTTACTGTTAAATGGATTTTGATATGTTATTTTAATAATAAGCCAAGAATAAGGGCCCATTAGTTCATGACATTACAAGTATCGATAGTTATATTTCGTATAATTTTTTAAAGTTCGCTTAGACTTCGATTGTTTGAAAAATTTATTTACTACAATAATTTATAATAAAAAAATAAACAAAATTACGGAACTAAAAATTAAGGTTAAAAAACATCGAGTAAGTGATGAATACTTATAATTTTACAATAATCTAAAGAGGTGGCTCTGTCTGTCCATCACGTCTCGCAATATCTTGTTATTCTTATAAAGAATTAGGCCTCTTCCATTTTATTCCCTTTATGCTTTTTCACTTGTTTACTTTAAAAAAATAGGCATGGGTTAAGAAATATAATTAATGTTTTTATCCTATAATGTTTGAACTTTCTAATATGACAGACATTAACCATTATTTCTCCTATAAGATAAAAATGTTAAATTTTAAAATAAGCATAGATGAGAACATGATTAAGAAAATAAAATCAACATTATCTTAAAGTTTTCTTTAACACAAAACAGCAATTTAAAAAAAGAAAAACAGAATTTGAAAACCTTGTGTATCTCCCCATTCCTTAGACGTTTTACCACTCATAATCATATTCTTACATTTATATGTAATGATAAAAACTTTTATATCGTACTCGTAATTTTGTCTATTTTTTTCCTATTATTTTCACTTCTCCAAACTAGAAAACATAAAATTACTTATTTTTTACTCTTGCATTTTTATCCATCCAAACGACATTTCTATTTTACTTTATTTTTCTCCTATTATTTATATCCTTATTATTTACTTTTCTATTTCCCTCTTAATTCAAACAAAGAACTCAGTTTAAAATTTGTTTTATAAAATATTTTTAAAAATTAAAGTAAAATTGAAAAAAAAAAAAATCCAGAACACCCTTAAATCTTTTAAGAGCCGAGTGTATGAGTAACAACAAATGCTTACCCTTACTTTCATACCTAGCACTAGAGGACCCCAAAAAGGATTGGGGCTTTTACTAGTTTTCATACCAGAAGTTCCAAAAGATCCCGAATCTGCACCAGCAGCATTCCTACAAATTTATATTAATTTCTTCTAGGGAAAGACTGGAGAACATGATAAAAAAAGGCAATATTTTTCATTGTTTAGATAAAACAGCAACCTACCAGCATGTATACCACCGAATCTATAAGAGAAGTGGAGGTCCTACTATGGCTAGACTTCAAAACGAACAAACATGCTAAAAGCTTAAGACCCGTTTACTTCTGTTTTCATTCTCTGTTCCATGTTTAATTTACAAAACTGTCGTTGTTTTAACAGTTTTCTGTAAAAAGCTTTCATAACAGGAAACAAATTGAAATTATAACGACAGTTTTGTCAATTAAAGTAAAAACATAAAATGAAAATAGAAGCAAATAAGCCCCTAAATTTCCCTTGTTTCATTTCATCACGACGCACAGGATGAGTGTGGCCAAGATGGTAGAAAGTAAGGAACTATTTTGCTAGATTCCCAGGAAATAGAACCTCCTCGACCCTGATAATTAACAATTTCCACCGTTTTGGTCTCTAGATCACACAGAAAAATGTTCCACCCTGACCTTATGAATACAGATGTAGAATTCCGTGGAAGGAATGACAGTAGCTGGGTTTCTTTAGAATGTGTGCTTAAAGATGGCATCTGCTTCCATAACACTTTAAAATTTAATCTCCACCTCGAAACCCACTTGTACTTCACACTAGTACAGTTGCAGTAGATGGATGAGTTGTTGGGTTCTGGTTCCTTCTCAAGGATCCATATCTCCACACCAAGGTTATTGCTCTGACCATACTGCAAAAGCCCATCCGATGACTCCCCAAGAACAGATTCCTCGTGCTCACGTGTTAACACCCCTGTTGGTAGTCTAATCAAAGCTATATACCTATCTCCAAGACGAGGATCATAAATGGCAAGCTTTCCCCATATTGCAAACCAGTGTACAATCCCTCCAACCACCATACCTGCTGTCCTAGGACGCAATGCAAAAGATGTAGAGCACATCAGAGTGGATTGCTTCCATTTTCCAGTCTTTGATGAGTAAGTCTCTATTGAGACAGTGTTCCGTTCCTTCAGCTTGCATTCACATCTTGCTCGGATCACCTTGTAGCATGTGTTACCATCATCAAGACATTCCTCAACAATCAATGCCATGCACAGAACTCTATAGAACTGGTGAGGTTCTGGGAGTTGATACTTTTGCTTGGAGACAGTGTTGTACACATAGTATGTCTTTGGATGGAGACCAGAAAGAACAATGTCTTTGGAACTATCAATGAAATACCCACAACGTTTGAGGATTCCAGAGTGTTTCAAATCATCACCCTCTCTACAAGTGGACAAGAAGGGAAGTGCAGGCTCCCAACGAGGGCGACGGTAGCCGTCCCTAGGTCTTCCAAGATATAAAAAGTTGCATACAAAAAACCCCACAAGTCTGAAACTTTGCCCCCATCGTTTCATGTAGCCTTGACGAAAAGAAGGATTGCATATCACTCTCAGCCATATTTTTGATACAATAATTAGTTTGGAGATAGTTGATGGTGGTACTCGAAGCAGGATCTCATGCAGGATGTCATCACAGCTAAGTGCAGATCCATTAACACTAATTCGTTTCATCCTCTCCATTCTTGTCAGGCAAGTTCTATTCTGCTAAGCACAAACAAACAGCATTTTCAGAAGAGCCAAAGAGAAGTACAGATATCTCTAAACTGATAATGGGATACATAAGTTCATTCTATGATGATACACTCATAAAAAAACAAATAACATAACCCCGTTTTCACCACTGGTCTAGAATCTGCAACAGATGTCAAATTCAAAACCATTTTATTAAGGGTTCCATATATCGGAGGAAAAACCTGAGGTCTACCCTGTACACGATTTTCATATGAATTAACATCGTTTTTTGCTTCCTGCATGTGGCTTTCTCAGTTAAAAGTGAAACATATTTATGATATTCAACTCATTTTCTACTTTTGTGAGGTTGATAAGTTACTAAACATAACTTGCAGGAGGCATTTCCTAATCAACAAGAACTAATCAAAAGTCCATTTCGTTTGATGAAACCCACATGCATTTAGTTAAAAAGTTTGAACAACAAATCTATCTCTTCTGCGAATAAATAAAATCTAAAATGGAAACCGAATAGCGCAGGATAATTGCATGCAAAGTTTGTCCGAAATTTACAAGAAACCAAAACGGAAATGAAAATGGAGATTGATTCACTCACTCATCAAATTTTGGGTTCCATAGCGGAGTGTTTGCCCTTGTCCATTGCTTTGATCGATGAAGCTAAAACAAATGAAGAACATTCTTTTCACACAAGAATCACTTTTATCGGTTGGGCTTTCACACTTAATGGGTGGGCTTAAATTGTGGATCTGTCTTGCAAATTGCATTCTGCACCCCCTGATTTGAAGCTACCTCCATGGAGGAGCTGAAATGTCAAACCTACCATTTGTTCAGATTTATAAAGATCCTATTCTAGAAAGGTTTTGCATTGTTGAAAACCTGTTTTTAATTTTTGTGTACAGTATCAAATACATTTCCGAATTTAGAAAATATATTTCAGAATGTATATTTTATAATAAATTTCTAGATTCATAAATATATTTTGAAATGTACATTTTATATTTTAAAGTGTACAATCTATAATATATCAGAATCCATAATATATTAGTGTATTTCCAAAATTTACTGCAGAGTGCAAAGGTCCAACATGATAGAATGGTCCCAAACCTCGTCATTGAATAAGAGTTGTTATCCCTAGGCTAACATATCCCGAATCTCCATAATTTTAACCTTATCTACCCTGTGATTTAGAATATTCCTTTTCAGTTCTGGATATATAATTTGAAAGACTTTCTGATCATACGATCCGGAAAGTGAGACGTGATACTTTGGTATTTTAAAATATATAATTCAGAAGATCAAATTTTATTATAAATGATATATATATATATATAAATTTATATTTTAAATTGTGTAATCTAAAATAAAAAATACAAATAATATATTCTGAATTCTAATGAATTTCGAAATTTAATTTCAAATCAAAAAGTACATTTTGTAGTATAAATCTGAATTGTATTTTATAAATCTAAACCAAGGATACTTTTGTCTTTTCAACACCTTATAGGGGTGCAACTATGGGGCTGCAGAATGCAGTGGCCTTATCCCAGTTGAATTTGGGCCACAGTTGAAGGCATTGGTCAATATGACTCTCCATCCAAACTTCACTTATGGGTTCTATTTACATCACCTTTTTCCCTCTTTTTACTTCCCTATTATACTTTACATTCCGAAAACTAAAAAGAATAAAAAAATTTAAAATAATTGAAGGGTGGGAAAGTAAAAAAAATATTTTTTCTGTTACTTACCCCAATTACTATATTATATTGCAATCTCTCTTTTCTTTACTTTTTGATAGAAGAGTAAAATTAAATATATGGATAACATTTATTATGAAAGAAATATGTGATTTATATTTTAAAAAATAAATGATGGAGAAACCTTTGTACATACATTTAAATTGGCTTTATTTTAATTTAAATATTCTTTTATATAAATTAAAATAATGCTTTAGTTTTTATATAATGTTAATCTATATTTTTATAATATTAATCAATTAGAACTTCCATATTTGACTTTTTTAAAATTCTTAAAAATTAACCCCTTTTTCGATACATGGTAATATTAAGATAATTGATGATAAATGTAGTTTTAGAATTTATCAGTGGTTAATAACAGAACAAAATATTATATTGTCTATCTATTTAATGATGTATTTTTAAAATATTATATTAAGATAGTTTTGAAGCAAAAAAAAAATTATTCTATATTATTAACACATTATTATAGTTTTTTTGGGCAAGGAGATGGATAAATGGATTTGACAACGATTGAGTATGGCAAAAAAATAAAAATAAAAAAAAAATAGCAGCATATACTGCATGTAGTTTGGAATAAGCTTGGTAGAGTTTGGATTAATTTATAATCTAACTCAATAAAACATTACTAGAGTGGGTTAGTTTGGATTCACCAATTTCAGGATTGGGTAATTGAATTGACTAATTAAAAAGATCTTTTTTAAAACCCTAAAAATCAGAAAAATAAAGTACCCAGACATTAACATTTTTGTCATAAATTTTCTTGATAAAGAACTATACATTGAGATTTACAACAACATAAGTGAAAAAAAAAATTAAGTTGAATTGGACTTGTAACATAAATTGCAAGTAATTCATAAAATTTATAAATAAAACTTATCTAATACATGAATTGGACGATAAATATAAAAAATTCACATTAAAAATTTACCTAAAAGTTCAAACTCTCATTAGATTAATCAAAAGTTTTTTAGTCATGTCTACCTCTACCTCTTATTACATTACATGTAGTATAAACTTCTCAATTTTTTATTTATTTATTTGTATAAAAGTGCATGTCATCATTTTAAGTGTTCATGAAACATTTGTCTCGATTCACTCGTTTTCCAGCTATAATTTAACAGAATCCTTACCCAGTTGCCCAATTGGGTAATAGTATATTCCTTTCCTTTTATCTTCCAACAACAAACATGTACTATAAAATATGTTTGAAACACAAAGTCATTGGAATCAAAACAATTCATTATTAAATTCTCAGGCTTTACAGAAAAAAGCTATAGTCTAATTAAATGCAAAATAAATATAAATTTGTATTATATTTCCCTGAGAAATCTGTCCCTTTATAAATACAACCTTTAATCATCATATTCCTAATACATATAATCCTTCTTCCTTTTCTTTCTTCATCTTCAGGTTGAAGAAGATCATGAGGGTCTTGAGGTTGAAAACAACATCACTGTGGTGCAAGATCAAGAATCTTCTTCTGGGTACTATGTTGTTATTGGAGCCATGGCCAAATATAATACCACAAGATCAACAGTGACAGCAAGAAACCTGAGTAAATTATTGTGCATGGTGCACTCTAGGCAAGTCTGATGCTTGGCTTTTCATATATGTTGTGAAATAAGGATCCAGGATCATTTTCTGTTTTATTATATTTTCCAATTACAATATAATTCAACATATATGTACTTATATCTACATATGCTATGATGTTTCTTCTCTTCCCGTTACATTCATTTTAACTTGTATCAAGTTCTTGTGTTTAACTTTGTTTCTCTTGTTGAATGTGAAATAGAATGCTGGATTCATGATATAGGGTTGTGGTGAGAGATCATGGTTTGGTGTTAATTATCTATATCCTCGTAATTTTAATGAGAAATAATTCTAACAAAAAGTTCAATTTCATTTATTTATTCAGTGTAGCTGTGTTCTGGTTATGGATAAATATTATTTTTTACTAGGTTGTGTGCTCTCATATTCTGTTGTTTTGGTTTTCTTGTACATTCATGTTTTATTCTGTGTTTTTAGGTATTGGATTTCATAAAACAAAAGTAAGGTGTTAGACATGGTTTGCTATTATTAGTATTTTTTTTTTCTGGTGTTAGAGTTAGTGCACTTTATATATATATATATATATATATATATATATATATATTTTTTTTTTTTTTTTTTTTTTTTTTTTTGTGTTATAGTTTTTTTTTTTTATATATATATATATATATATATATATATATATATATAATTTCTGAATTTTTTTCATTTTGATTTGACATAGTGGGTTTGCCACTTGGGTTTCACTTCTATAATTCAGCAACTATAGTGTGCACGGTTTGGTCTTGTTTCTTAATTAATATATTCCATAAGTGAATTTACCTTTTTCAGATATAGTTTTCACGAATATCAATATTTATTTATAAAGTAAATTGTTTGGTAGTGTCAGCTACATTACTTTTAGGATAAGATCATTTTGTCTAATCTTCCCTTCATTTGTCCATTACAATCAGTTTCGTTATTAAATATTAATTAATTGGTTAATTTCTTAACTACTTAGTTAATGTGTTAGTCACACACTCTGTGGTTCCACTTGGAGGAAAGTGATGCCCACAACAAACAACAAAATGTGGTGTAAAGTTTAAACAGTTCATTAACTATTTTCTATTGATTTATGTGTGACTCATGATCTACAATTAATTAATTAACTTACACCATTTTATTTCAATTTAACCTAATTTAAAAGAAAATAATATCACTTAGCTATCTTGTATTCTTAAGTAATTTAAATAATGATAAAATCAAAACCAAACTCCTTGATGCAACTGAATCAAGTATTGAATTGGTTTTAGTTATTGGAATTTTAGAATTGATCCATACATTCAAATCAATGTGTGCTTGAATCATGTCTTAGGAGATTGCTTCTAAATTCTTTCTCGTGTTTGCTTAAATTTCAAAGCACTACAACCCAAATCGAAGACATTATGTATAACTTTTACGCTATTAATTGACATGAAAATTGTGTTTGTTTGATAACAGAATAACTAATACGTACTAACAATATAAAAATTCTTATCATATTATAATTTAATGGTAAAAATTACTTTAAAGTTATGTTAAAGATGAATTTTAATCAATTAACTGTGTTGATACATATCTATTAAACTCTTAATAATGTGCTAAACATGCACATTTTATGAGACAAAATTCAATGGCCAAACTTTGTTTCACATGTTTTTTCAAAGGTAGAGAGTTTTATCCTTGATTAAACCGTGTTTTCTATTCATTGAGTAAAAAGAGCCTAAGTGTATTTTTTTCAAAATTTATGGCTAGATTGAGAACAAAAAAAAAAAAAAAAAAAAGAAAAAAAATAAA
>Ga0209489_101593_pt1 | contig 46758 bp, 23 predicted proteins | sample SiratrowhiteBW_FD_187527 | JGI IMG/M metagenome (GOLD analysis project Ga0209489, IMG submission 187527) | Root nodule microbial communities of legume samples collected from California, USA - Siratro white BW (SPAdes) (version 2) | ecosystem: Host-associated > Plants > Roots > Nodule | place... | reverse complement strand
TTACTGCCGGGACCACAGCTGACCAACGTATAAACGCCTCTCAGCGCTACCCTAGAAACCATTTAAAGACCTAGGAATAACAAAGATTCTCTTTACCTTAGATGATACAGTCCTAAGACTCAAAGTTTAACAAATAATAATAATAATAATAATAATAATAATAATAATAATAATAATAATAATAATAATAATAATAATAATAATAATAATAATAATAATAGAAAATCTCTTTTGATATAATAGTTATAAATTTTGTCAAGAAAATTATTTGAGTTTTCATTTTTGATTATATGATTTTTCTTTTTTTTAACGAAGTCATATATAATGCACAACTTTTATTTTTACAGTATTCTATTTTTATTGTGTGATTTATTTTTTTTAATTTATTAAGTGAAAATAAATAATAAACAAGATGCGAAGGCTAAAATAATATTTTTGAAAGTTGTTGAAAAGTATTTCTGTAACAACTTAGAAAATTGTCATTTGAGTAGAAGTGGTAAAAGTAAAATGAACACCTGATTGTTTTATTATTAAATTGAAAATAAGTACTTATAGAAAAAGTTAGTAGTCAAGTCTCATTTTTACTTAAGCCACTATCTCTCTAAACCTCTGCCTATTCATTTCTTTTGACTTCTCTCTAAGCCTCCGCATCCGTCTTTCATCAGTTTCTCGAGCGGAGCCCACCATTAGACTCGTAGCGAAGAATAGAGCAAGTCTATCCGATCAGAACCTCCATTAGAGTAGGTTTTAGGTTTTCATTTTTTTCTCTGCTTATTAAGCTTGCATGTGGCCTTTAAGCCATCAGACGGTGCCTCCGTGAGCTCAGTTTCCTAATGTGTTAGTCTGATCGTTGATCAGAGGTCCTTTGGTGCAGATTTGAGTTCCTGAGAATCTTAAACTTTTGGAAATGTTAGAGAAGCTAACCTAAAATCTATGCTTGTCTGGTTTATGAATTTAAGCTTTGGATAGAAAAGTTAGTGATGTAGTAGTTATACAATTTGTATTTGGTAAAGTTTTCTGCAGGTCTGAATTATTAGATTAATGTTGATTTGATTGTTGCATGTATGAGATAGTTATGTAAACTTAATGGGATGTTGATTTATTGAGTTGGTATTCTGTGTTAGGGTAGACCGTTTATTGTATTAACATGTTGATTCTTATTATTTTAGTTATCTAAGGCATGCATGGTAGCTCTGAGATAGTAGGAATTGTTAGATTCATCTGTGAATTCTCTTTTTTCTGCATAACTCGCCCGAGCTAAGCATTCTCTCCCAGTCGAGTTTACTTGAAGATCTGAGATGTGCTCTTGGGTCCAGTTTTGCCCAAGCGAGATATATTTCGCCTAGGCGAGGAAGTCTTCTCGCCCAGGCGAGAGTAATTTCGCCCAGGCGAGAATGTCCCTGGGATTGGATGCTCTCTGGACTAATATCGCTCAAGCAAGAGGATTTTCACTCAAGCGAGAGGGATTCTCGCTCAAGCTAGAAATTTTTGCTCAAGCTAAAATAAATAAAAAAATTTGGGCAGGGGCTTTCTGTTTTGGATGGTTTGATTCTTTGGTAACACAATATATGAATTTAATAAAATAGATAAATTGATAATCTATGTTTAATTGTATTTATGGTTTAGTGATTTCTTTAAATGTTGAGATTGAGATTGAAAAGTGAGTGAATGCATGAGTAGAGATTTATATTGTAATGTGATGTTGTTAAAAGTGTTGATAAAGTTGGTAAAAGCCTAGACATAGTGTTTTTAGGAAAGAAAACACCCATGTCTGGGTTAATTAGGAAGTGCATTGTCTAAGGATCTGATCAATAACGGATTGATATCCTGACTCTACTAGTAATAGGAATCAAATAGATGATCATTACTAGGTGATAAGAGTCGAAGGAGGTCTGAATTGGGTGACTGCAACTTGAAATATAGTTGGTCAAGAAAGTCTCAGGGGGACTAACCCTGTGATACATGATTGATTTATGATTCATTTGTGTGGGGGTTGTATGGATTCACAGTTTGGAGATGTATTACAGGTGCATATCTCGGGGTCTATTCAATGCACGAGTCTTCCGGAAGTAGAGTCAAGTCTATAATGTGTCAGTGTCTTGTTATTGTAATGATCTCATTTAATTGACTGAGATGGATGATTCTGAGATAATTGTATTGTGTTAAACATGACATTTGATTTAATGACTTAGAATTGCTTAAAATTGGTTAACTTACCCTTTATTTTGTTGTGATTGTGTTTTCATATTGGTCTGTGATAATCGTGTTTTTGACACGGGAACAGATGATGCTCCAGATGGATCTGTGGAGGATCATTTAAGCGAGTGATGCTGATAGTTATAGGAATAATGCTTTATTTTGAAAAGCTTGTATATGATTTTGTAAACATGTTTTAAAATGACAGTTTAGCTTGATTTTGTATTTTGATGCTTGTTAACTAGAGATTACTCTAAAATATATATGAACATGTTATCTTAATTAATTAAATAGAAGTTATATTTTGTAGAGTGTTACAATTTCGTAAGTTATTTTCCATTGTCATCTTCGTGAGTTCAAATTTTCTTTTTTTCATTTAAAAGTTAGATATTTGCACTAGTCAATGTATTTCACATCAATCTTAATTAAGTACCTTGATCATATCCATTCAGTACTAAAAAAACGTGATTATTTTATTTATTATTCATTTTCAAACTTAAAAGAAAAATGTACTTTTAATGCACTATCTTTAAAAAATATTAAAAATAAAAGTCATACATTATATATTGAAGTACGACTCAAGACGTGTTGTTTTAGTTATATCTTGTCTATTTTTGTGAATTTTAAAAGTATATCAATTTTAGTCAAATTAAAGATTTTTTTAAACTGATTGTAGTATTTTTTAAATTAAATATATTTTAGCAAATAATTAGAAAAAATAATTTTATGTTAAAATTATGGAACAGATAGTTTGATTTTTTTTTAAAGTATAGTTAACTGAAAAATATTTAATTAGGATAAATTATTTTTGTTATTTTAAGTTATTCATATGAAAACACTGATAATGCATTAATAATTTTTTTTATTATGATTCAAGTTAATTAAGCAATATCAAATAAATATTTTTCTGGTGAGGAGTCCAAACATAACCATTCCTATGCACTAATCTTACCTACATGTGTCCCACCAATATAACTAATGACATTTTGAACATCGAAAATCTTAATTTCCCATAAACTGAAGTTAATATATACTTTACTGTGGGTATCACCTACAATCTTAAATTATCTCATCTCTTTTAACTACATATATCATGTTCAAAATTAAAATTATTTAGTCTACATGGTTCACTAACTGAGGAAAAAGTAATATGACAATAATTAGTCATTATAGTACCTGACATTGAGATTGATTCCCTTTTGAATTTGGATTTTAGGTATTATAAGTTCTGAGCAGTGATAATATGCCACCGTGCCAATCATATGCAATCGTTTTTCTGTACCAATAATACTTAACCGTCTCTATAAACCAATAACATGTAACCACTTTTTTTACCAATAACATGCACTTTACTGTACCAATAATATTTAACCGCCTCTATGGGCCAATGATACACAACCACCACTCTGAACCAATAATATACAACCGGTCTTTGTACTAATAACTATTAGATAAGTTCTGGACTAGTTTTATGATACATCTTTTTATTAAGTTTTGAAATTATATTATAACAAAATTTTTATTTATAAAATATTTAAAATATTTATAATTTAATTTTATTTATAAACTGAATAATTTTTTTTGCAATGTTTTATTGATTTTATATTTTAATTTAAAATAGCTTTTTTTTGTTTAACTTAGAAAAAGTTTCTAACGCTATAATGATTAGACTCATCAAGTAATATAAATTATGATGCACGTACGAAAGTAATAAAGTAATTTAAATGTTCTAAAGTTTAAAAATTAATCAAAATTTATGCATAAAAAATTAGTAGTTATTACATAAAATACATAATGCATCATCTTAAAATATGAAGTTAGATAAACAAAAAAATATTATTTAATTTATAATGTGATTCACAAAATTTGTGAAAACCATTTCCACTAGTTGTTTTTCTCTTTTTTATAAATACAACAAATCATACCACAACTACAATAAGAATGACAATAGAGCTGTCTTGTAACAATGACTTCAGGTGGTGAATGGAGAGGAAGAGTGACTATAGGTGTGACTGGAGAGGAAGAGTGACTATTATTAGTGCCTTTGTTGCTGCTGAGATCCTTACCGTACAAGACAATGAAGAATAAAAAATGTTTATTACAAAATGTGATCAGAAGAATGGCTGTGCCAATGCAATATTTGTGATAGTCCCTACCAATCATTTTGGTGCTATCACGGCAGAGCATGACCCTGTAAGAAATGAGGTTACGCTGGTGGCTGAAAGTTGGAGTGAGAAACTGGAATGGGGTGCTCACTTCGTCTATGTTGGTGGCATTGTTGGTCAATTAGAGGCACAATCTGTTATCCTTTTTCTGGTGGTTACGTTGACGATGGAGAGTAGTTTCACTACATTGGAAGGTACTAATATTTTTCCACTACTTTCACTGGCAAACATTTTTCTTCGTCGTCTTGTGCGGGAGCAGCAGTAAGGATCTCAGCAGCAACGAGATCCCTCTTATAGTCATTCTTATTGTGGTTTTAATTTTGTTTTGTATTGTTTTGATTTGTTTAAGTGATTTTTTCTATTTCAGGAAGAGAGAAAGAAGTAGAGAAAATAAAATATTATTGTATGCCCAGGTTGGTTGTTTTTAGCTTACCTTCTTCTAATTACTATAATACTTTTCACAACCTTATTTAAAACTAAAAAGTTGAGTGAAAGCTGGACTGAGAGACTCTAATGCAGAAAATGGGGTGTTCACTTAGTTTCTGTTGGTGGCATTACTGGTCAATCTTTATTGTAATTGTAATTTGTTTGATGTTGTTTTGGTTTGTATTATTTCAGTAGACAAAAACAAGTAGAGGAAATGATTCTCAATTCAATAAAATATTATTGAATCATAGTTTGTTTCCAAATTTACCTCCTAATTATTACAATACCTTTAAAATTAAAAGTTCTACAACACAATCTCTTCTTAATAAAAAATAAAGACGATTTACTCATTTTACAAATTAATTTTTTTTTATCTATAATTACATCATTATAAAATTCTCGTGTAAAAAACTCACCAGGTCAACTGCTTCTGACGCCAATAGCTTATGGCAGATTTTCTTGCTATCAAAAATAGATATAGTTAAATAAGAAAACAATTCAAACTCACAATTTTATATAAATATAAAACATTCAAAAATGAATGAAGTGATAAATGAAGTAAAATCATTTCAAAATGAATAAGAAAGACAAAGAAAGAGATGAAAATGGTAGTGACTATCACAAATAAGAGAAAGCATGAAAAAATCATTTTATATTATAATTTGTATATAATATGTAACAACCTAGAAAATTTGTCATCTGAGTAGAAGTGGCAAAAGTGAAATGAGCACCTGATTATTATATTATTAAACTGAAAATATGTATTTATAGAAAAAGTAAGTAGTCAAAGTCTCATTTTCGCTTGAGCCACCATCTCTCTAAAATCCCTAACTTTCCTTTCCTCTAACTTCTCCCTAAGTCTCTACTTCCGTCTCAAATAAATTTCTTGAGCAGAGCTCACCGTTGGACTCGTGCCAGAAAATAGACCAAGTTTACCCGATCAGAATCTCCGTTAAAGTAAGTTCATTTTCTACCTTATTCCCTCAGAGCTAGTTTTAGGTTTTCATTTTTCTCTACCTTCTATGCTTGCATGTGGCCTTTGAGTTATCAGACAGTGCCTCTGTGAACTCAATTCCCTAGTGTTTTATTCTGATACTTGATCATAGAGGTAATTTGATGTGGATTCGAGTTCCTGAGAACCTTAGGCTGTTGGGACTGTTAGAGAGAATTTCCACTGCGATTCAGGTAAGGGAAACTAATTGCTTGTTATCTGTTTTGAGCATGAATGTAGGTTAAAATGTAATCTATTGGTGTTTGTGAAATGCAATTGTGATGATTCTCTACTGGCATGAAGTTTTACTTTAAATTCTAGTTGTAATAATATTATTGCATGTATGATGTGGTTCTGTAGAAATTAATGGTATGCATGTAAATTTTTGCTCAATTAGTTTATCTAAGGCATGTGTAATAGCTTTGCAGTAGTAGAAACCGCATGATTTACCTAATAGAATGTTGTTTTCTGCATATCTCGCCCAGGCTAGACAATCTCGCCCAGGCGAAGTTACTTGGAAACCTGAGAGGTGCTCTTGGGTCCAATTTTGCCCAGGCAAGGGTATAGTCACCCAGGCGAGAATGACCCTGGAGCAAGTGTGCTCTCTGGACTATTTTGCTCAAGCGAGGGGATTCTCACTTAAGCTAAACCCTAAAAAAAATTTAGGGCTTTCTGTTTTGGTTGTTTGATTCTTTTGTAATGCAATGCATGAATTTAATAAAATAGATTAATTGATAATTTAAATTTAATTGTATTGATAGTTTAGGAATTTCTTTCATTTTTTTTAGATTGAGATTGAGATTGAAAAGTGAATGAATGCATTAGTAGAGATCTATGTTATGATGTGATATTGATAGAGTATTGATGAAATTGGTCAAGGCCTAGGCATAGTGTTTTCAGGAAAGAAAACACCCGTGTCTGGGTTAGTTAGGAACTGCATTGTCTAAAGATCTGGTGAACGATTGATATCCATCCTGACGTTACTAGTAATAGGAGTCAAATAGATGATCATTACTAGGTGGTGAGAGTCGAAGGAGGTCTGAACTAGGTGACTGCAACTTGAAACATAGCTGGTCAAAAAAGTCTCAGGGGGACCAACCCTGTCATACATGATTGATGATTATTTTTTTTTTTTGGAGATTGTGAGTTCACAGCTTAGAGATGTATGACATGTGCATATCTCAGGGTCTATTCAATGCACGAGTCTTCCGAAAGTAGAGTCTAGTTTATAGCGTGTCAGTGACTTATAATTGTGATGATACATGAAACTGAATGAAATGCTTGTGTGTATTGATCTTTGCACTTGAATTGAATGACTCTGAATTATTAAAAAATTTGGTTAGCTTACCCTTTTGTTTTATTGTGTTTGTGTTTTGATTTCTGTTTGTGATGATCGTGTCTTGACATGGGAGCAGATGGTGCTGTAGAGAAATCTTTGGGAGATCATTTAGACTGAAGGATGCTGTTAGGGATAACAATTAATGTTGAAAAAAAATTGTATATGATTTTGTAAACATGTTTTAAGATTGCAGTCTAGCATGATTACGTATTTTGATGTCTGTTAACTATGAAATTACTTTAAGATGTGCATGATTGCATTATCATAGAATTTATAATTTTGTGGGCTCTTACATAATTTATTAGATGTATTTTTTTTATAAACTTTGAGAATATAAGATAAACTATTTATTGAAAATATTTGAAAATTTATATATAAAAGAAAGTTAGAAATAATGTCAATCGTGAAATATTTTGATGTAAGTATATTGTTAGAAAAAACATATTTATATAAATCATAAATTTATAAATAATTTATCTGATGACTAATTGTTATTTATATTTAAATAATATAAATATTGATTAGTAAATTTTGCATAATTTTGTACTAATTTATAGTTTTACTTATGAATTTGAAATTTTTTAATGTTTTTCGTCTAAAGCGACACTTTTCGTAAAACTGTGGCTTATAATGTTACATTAGACAATGCATTTTGACAAACTTTTAAGCAATGCTTTTACTAAGACAACGCTTTACTAAATTTTGTTTATTTTTTAGGCCACGCTTGTTTATCTATTTGTAGTTGATTAGGCCATATTGATTTACATGTTGCTTGTTTTCAGACCACACTTATTTACCTGTTACCTATAGTTTAGACCACGCTATTTAGCTTCAAATAATTATTTAACCACATTTATTTTGTTGTGCCTATTGTGTAGACCATGCTTATTATGTTATTACCTGTTATTTGATTGTTTTTTAGTTGGTACCTGATGTTTAGTCCAATAGTCAAATTATAATGTATTTTCAATGTTTTTTAAATTTTAATTATTGTCATTCATTTGCTTCCCATTTCCACTACAAAGCAACTAGCAGACATTTATACTAAAGCCTTAGGTCCTCAGTCTTTCAAGAATATTTGTTCCAAGCTTGGTCTCATCAATATTTGTTCCCCAGCTTGTGGGGGGTTTAAGAGGATATGTATACAAGGCTTCTAGATGGAAATTAATATCAATTATGCGATTTTGTCTTTATGATAGAATCAAATTATCATCAATTCTGTTTATTAGTTTTTATGACATTATCCGATTGTAATAATTTTATTTTGTTTTCTTTATTTAGCTATACCTAGAATGAGTACAATACTTGTATATATTCAATTCTCTACTCTTGATCAAATATAGAAAAACATAGAGAATATTTTCATTCTCATATCCTATGTTCATTTTTGTTCATCTTTGTTCATCTCTTTATTTTTCATAATAGATATAATGATGTTGATTATGCAGGAGACAAGGTAGAAAGAAAGAGCACTAGTGGAGGTTGTCACTTGGTGGGAGGTAACTTAATTTCATGGATGAGTAAGAAACAAGACATAATTGCCTTATCTACGATAAAATTTGAACATATATCAACTGCACCTATTGTTGAAAGAATTTAAAATCCTTAAACAGTTGAAAGAATCTTCGGTACCCAGACCCTCTAGTCTATTGTCTTCTTTTTCCTCACATATGTGATGATTCTTCAAGAAAACCCTTGGTGATTTCTTCAAGAAAACCCTTTTAATGATATCAAAAAGGGAGGGGGGGGGGAGAAATAGTTTTAAAGCGAGAGTTTTGAAGTTTCTTGAGTTTTGAATTTTCACTGTGAAGTGATGCATTAGATGGTCAAAGTGATGCATTAGATGGTCAAAGTGAAGCGTTATACAATAAAGTCAAGGTGAAGCATTAGATGGTCTAGTCTGACTTAAGGGTTATATAGTCTACTTTTCCTTTACACGTTAGACAATCTCTACAACAATGAGATTTAGTGAATCATTTACAATTGATTTTACTACACTTATTTCATTGATTGGACATCATTTATTCCTTAATATAGACTTTATGATATCAATTTAATCAAAGATTTTTAAATTAAAATTCATTGAACACCAATATTAAAGAAAAATGCAAATTAAGAAAGTTTTCAAAATTGATATGAAAATTGATTCTCTTTCATATAAGTGTTTTATGCTTACTTAATTGATTTTGAAAACATAGATTATAAGTTCCAATTTCATTATAATATAGATTTTTTTTCAAAACCTCATGTTCAAGATGCTCTAATGAAAGAAAGTTTTCGAATTTGAGATTCTAATTGATTTGTATTTAATTCAACATACTATGTTTGCTTTTGAATTGCTTCCTATAGTAAGTTTAAAAAAAGGAAAGATGCAGAACTAAGATCAAATTCAATATTTCCTTTTAGAGCGTCTAATACGAAAGTGACAAAGATTCTCGACATGCTACATCAAATCTTGTTTTTTTTGAGCTTTCAAATGGTCATATCCTTCAAAACTATAAATTCTACATCAAGACGAAGCTGGAAAAACACACACTATCAAAAAGAAAAGTGCATTTTACAAAAATTTACAATACGTTCAGAAAAACATAGTAGGATAGAGTACTTCCTATCTGTTATTTTTTAAGAGCATCTATAACTGGGTATTGTGCGAAAACACTTTGTAATCCTTCACAATTGTGAAATTAACCCTAGTGAGCTTTAACTGTTCTAGCTTTGATAGTTTATTTCATTTCTTGAGTGGTCTTGATCTCTGGGGGAGATTGAGATTGATATGACCTGGAGAGGTTGTGTACTTGTTATAACCTGGAGATGTTTGTGTACTCGCTATAACTTGAAGAGGTTTATGTATTCGCTATAACTTGGAGAGGTTTGTACACTCGTTGTAAACATTTACTGTACAATGGAACCTCTTGGGTAGCTTGGTTGATAGAGAACTGGACATAGCCCAAGAGTTGGGGTGAACCAGTATAGAGATCATGTTTTCTATGCTCTTCGTTTTTGCGGCAGATTGTCTGTTGTGTGTTATATTTTTGCAACAATTTGAATTCATGCTATATTCAACCCCATTCAACCCCTTTTTATAGAGTTAGATTTTACTACAAACATCTCTAAAAGACACCATAAATAATGGTTGTGCATCAAAGACAATGTCCTTATTAGTCATATCATCTACGTTTGGAGCAACTCATGCTCATTATTTGATGAAGAAATGGTAGTAGTGTTGTGTCACGAAAGCGTGAGATCTGTTGATGGGACAAATGATGGGTGGTTTAAAGGGAGTTGTTTGGGGTGAAGATTGAGGATTAACGAGGATGTCAAGTGTGGCTTGGTAAAAGGTGATCTTAGGCAAATGAGATAATGGTGAAGTAGGTTGGAAGTTGTGTAGTTGAGGGTAGCTGACATGATAGTTTGAAATGCTTTCTTGATAGGTACCAAGACTCCAAAAAAGGAGTTGAGTGGAGCCTTACTATTTAACAGACCTTTAATAAATTGTTTAGTTAAACAAGCAAAACTATATAGTAAGAGTAGAGAAAGACAACACAGAGATTTTATGATGGTTCATCCAAAACACTCGTTGTGTTCAGTCCTCTTTAGGCAACTACTCAAGAAACTATTAATCAAGACATATTAATTACACTAAGCACACCAACCTCTCTAGGTTAAAATGAGTATATCAATCTCTTCAGATTATCTTTCTCAATATAACCCAAGTCTGAAAATATACTCTAAAAGAAAACACTAATGAAGTTCATATATATATATATATATATATATATAATTTCACTTAGGTAAATAATTTACAATATTTTTTTAGAACCTAAAGACGCTCAAAAGTGTAACATCCCATATTTTTCACATAATAGAAACTTTATTGCATAAAAATTATATAAGAACAAAATATAAATCTCCATAGATTCATTTATATATGTTTCAAAATAGACTTCTCCATATAAGATTTAAAAGAAATATCTTCCTAACATTACAATAAAATAAAATAAAATAAAATAAAGTTTCTCCATCCATTCACTGGGGATTCACACCACCTGTCAAATCCTCTGCTCACGTGTAATATACACGATCATCGCAGAATTAAAAACAAAACAAACAACACATAAAAAGAAGGGTAAGCTAGAGAGTTTTAAAAATTGTATTTTCATTAATTAAATTTCTATTCCAACCAAACAAAACAACAAATCAAGTTTTCATAACTCATCTCATACATTCAAATATCATCACTAACACATCACACATCACACTCATAAGACACCCATATGATCTGGTCTGTCCGGTTCTTTTTCACACCGTAGAGCAGTCATATAAACACAATCCATATGATCCGGTCTGACCGGTTCTTTTTCACACCGTAGCGCGGTCATATGAATCCTTTAACCCGCATGATTTGGTCTGACCAGTTCTTTTTCACACTGTAGCGTAGTCATATGAATCCTTTAACTCACATGATTTGGTCTGATCGGTTCTTTTTCACACCGTAGCGCAGTCATGTGAATCTTTTAATCCATATGATCTAGTCTAACCGGTTCTTTTTCACACCGTGGCGCAGTCATATGAATCTCCTTCGACTCCCACCACCTAGTCATCTTCATCTATGATTCCAATGACTAGTAGAGTCAGGATTGAACCTCCTTCGACTCTCACCACCTAGTCATCTTCATCTATGATTCCAAATTCACAAAACAAAGTAATTATAATATTTATAAAAATACACGAAAGTATTTTTCCTTACCCAAATTCACAAAACAAGTAATTATAATATTTATAAAAATACATGAAAGTAGCTTCCCTTACCCAAATTTACAAAACAAAATAATTATAATATTTATAAAAATACACGAAAGTAGCTTCCCTTACCCAAATTGACAAAACAAAATAATTATAATATTTATAAAAAAACACGAAAGTAGTTTCCCTTACCCAAATTCACAAAACAAAGTAATTATAATATTTATAAAAATACACGAAAGTAGCTTCCCTTACCCAAATTCACAAAACAAAGTAATTATAATATTTATAAAAATACACGAAAGTAGCTTCCCTTACCTCTATAGAGTAGAGATACTCTAAAATCCTAAAATCACAGGCAACCTAACTCTGTTCAAGAATTTGATCGGACACTCTTGATCTACTCAACGCTAGGAATCTAGGGATGTCCTCTGATTGTCAATCTGATAATCTATGATATCACAAATCTAGAGATAAGGTAGAAAATTTTAAAGAGGAATTGTTTGAGAGATGGTGATTTTCATAAAACTGTATATCTTCTTAAAGAAAGAGAGAGAGTTGGTAGTTTTTATTAAAATAAAACAAAACATCTTTTTAGAGAGATAAAATATCTTCTTAGCGAGAGAATATCTTCTTACGGAGAGAGAGTTGGTGGTTGTTATAAAAATAAAAAGTAAATAACTAATTTTTATTTATGTAAACAACTTTTCTGTTAAAAAAATAAGTGTTATCTTATTTATCTCTAAAACTAAATTCTAGGTTAATTTTGATATTAAAAAATGTAGATCAAATTATAAAAACTCTTCTTCTCTCTCGGTAACTATTTTATGGTAAAAAATATTGAAAAAGCTTATTATAAAATGTGTTCTTATTATTTTTTTATGAATAATTTATATAACTTCATGAATTAAATAATATTAATTTATATAAATAACATTTATATAATTTATACTATTATATAAAAAGGAATACACCATTTAATAACTTTTTTATATTATTTTTTAATTGGAAAAATTATTATTTAATATTTTTAAATGAATGAATGAATTAAATAATATTTTTATTTCAAAATAACTAAATATGTTTTTTATAAAAATAAATATTACATAATTTTTTAAATACTAATTTTATAAAATTATATATATAAAATATTTTCTATCTTTTACTCAATTACTTATTAAAATTCTAAAATTTACAAATAAAAAATTTATATATTTTTTAATAAGAAAAATTTAGACCGACTTAAATGTTGAACACTATTGATAATGGGGGCTGGCTGTTTGGCGCGGTAACGTAACTGACCAGAAATACAATGGGAGTCCACGGTCTCTGGGAACTACTCTCCCCCGTCGGTCGCCGCGTCTCCGTCGAAACCCTCGCCGGAAAAACCCTTGCCGTTGGTACTCCTCAAACCCTATCACTTTCTTTCTCTCTCTCTCCCCCGCATTAAGTAATCATTTTTCTTTATTCCCCCTAATTGTAGATGCGAGCATATGGATGGTGCAGTTTATGAAAGCGATGCGCGACGAGAAGGGCGAAATGGTTCGCAACGCCCATTTGCTGGGCTTCTTCCGTCGCATTTGCAAGCTTCTGTTCCTCCGCACCAAGCCGGTCTTCGTCTTCGACGGCGGGACCCCTGCCCTCAAGCACCGCACCGTCGTTGCCCGCCGCCGCCAGCGTGAAAACGCTCAAGCCAAAGTCCGCAAAACTGCGGAGAAATTGCTGCTCAATCAAGTACAATCTTTTGCTTTTCGTTGTCAACTGTGAAGCTATGATCACTTTTTTGTTTCTATTTTGTGACTTAATTGGTCGTTCAGTTCCAATAGAAAGAAAATAATGATCTCAATTCACATTGAAGTAGAAGAGTATTGGAGGGGTTAGATTTGAGGGCAGTTTATTTATTCAATTTTCGGGTATTTCTGTAGTAAGAGAGCGTGTGATAACTTATAAGTGATTTTCCATTCTTTAATGTGCCTCGATGAGTGACGAAGAACAAAAACTTTTCATCAACTAAATTCTCACTCTCCTACATAATTGTCCATGTGATGTTGGTGGTGCAATGTGTTTATGTTTCTTCGTCTCTTGCTCACTTGCATGTTGTGTTTATTGTAGTGTGGCAAAGTGTTTTGATTCTGTAATTTTGAGGGACGCTTGTGCTTATTTCCGTGTTACTTGCAAAGTGAAAGAATTCAATTCCATTAAATCTTAATGTTGGAATATGTGACATTTGTGATTTTGATGGACCTGGGATTTGTGAGGGTGGTTAATTTGGATTATCATTTCCACTGTGCTTTTGTACTATACTACCAAACAAAGAATTGTTGTACCATTTATGTTAATAGGTAAACAGGTATAGCATATTCATACGTTAACATGGTGCATTCTATCTAGATTTTGGTTACGTATTGCAATCTTAATTTTTTGTTTTTCTACTTCGTTTACAGTTAAAGACACTAAGGTTGAAGGAGCTGGCTGATGATATTAAGAGCCAGAGGATGCAGAAGAATAGTAATGCTAAGGGTCAGAATAAATCTACTCAGAAGGACTTTGCTGATAGTGATTCAAGAGGAAGTCACGTGAGAGAGCTAGATGAAATGTAATCTGTATATGCTGTTGTAAATTGTAGATGTCTTCTTCTATCAGAGTTATGTTCATTGTTTTGAATTATTTATTTAGGTCTGCAGCTAAATATGGAACTAAGGAGGACATAAATTCTTCACAGGCAACAGTATCAACAAGTTGCAACCAGGAGGAACTTGATGAAATGTAATCCACCTTTATCTTTTTTCCTAAATGAAAGGGACTAAAAGTCGTGAATCCGAGAAGTATTTTTCATATAAGTTGCATAAAATATTTTCTTAACCTATTTGATCTTGAATATGACTGATAGTTTGTCTATAATGTTTGGATGTGTTCATTTAGGTTGGCAGCATCCATAGCCGCAGAGGAAAATGGAAAACATGCTGGAAAAGGAGTGCCATCTATTGTAATTAATCCTTCAGAGGAAGAACATGATACAGCAGAACAGATTCTACTGGTAAATTTGCAAATGTAGAAGAATGGAATAGTTACAAGTAGCCACTATGATATAGCTTTTCTATTATTTTTGTGTATATAATTTGTTTCTTGATTAAACCCATGCATTTTAAAAATAGTGTAACAATAGAGCCATTGTTGGGGAATTAGGAAATATCTCATCTTTTTTTGTTGTTTTTACATCCTTATTTTCTTTGTTAATAGCTAGTAAGTTTGTTGATTCCTTACCTCTTTGTGGCTGTATCTATATTTTTTTCTCTCCTCAGCCATCAGTAAATGCAGAAGTTGATATAGCTGTATTAGCTGCTTTGCCACAGTCTATGCAACTTGAAATTCTTGCACAGGTCAGATTTTAAATATAAATGATATTACCTTTTGCCATGCACTTGGACATTTCTCTTGCTCTTGTCGTTATAATGAAGTTTTCTCCCACTTCTAACTAATACATTAAATGGCATGAAATAAAGGATCAGAGAGAATGCTTTCAAGAGTATTTTCTCATTTTCTGGATGATATTTGTGTTAAGGCATCATATGATATATTGGCTTGCTGACAACTCATCTACATATGATATATTGTCTTTCATTTGGTTTAGATGTAAAACAAATTGTTTATTGATATCAGCTAAAAGGAAAGAAAACAAAAGGGTTAGTAAAGGAAGTTTACAACCACGACCAACATGATGTCAATTATCAAGGCAAGGGTAAAGGGATTCTGCTCAGTGAAGCTGGCATGGTTGGTTGTAGCTCCAGAAAAGACAATGTTGCATCAAGCACTGACAATCAAGACTCAATTGATGAAATGTAGGCTGCATATAATGTTATAATTTTTGTTTTATAATGGTATTTCTTATTTATTAGTTTTGATGGGTATTAGGTTGGCTGCATCTATTGCTCTGGAGGAGAATGACAAGTTAGTAAACAATGCATTGACTTCTGTTGGGGCTTCCACTGTCGAGGAAGAGGAAGTTGACTACGACGAAGATGAAGAGATGATACTGGTCAGTCTATATTTTGAGACATATATGACTTTCAGTTAATTTGGTTTGTGCTGAGAGTTTAGGTGACAGCTCTTTGTCATTTTCCGTTCTTGTAATCTTAATAGAAACTACAATGATTCTTGATTGCACTAGTATCAATCCTTGTGTTAGACTTGAGTTTGAAAATACAATCTGCATGATTTAATTGAAAGAGTTCTAGAATTAATCCATATTTGTGGCACAGAACACTAACATAGGCCTATGCTGCAACAATGAGTCTCCTCTTTTGGACATACTTTATTAATTTTACACAATGAATTAGAGATCTATCACATGGCCCTTTTAAGAAATGCACACATAACTTCCGTACAATACATGATATAACTGTCCAAGCTACTGAACACACTTAAGTGGCGTACTACTTTCAACTTGCTCCCCCAACTCCATAGCTAAAAGGGGTGATTTGATATGTAATCTATGCAAAAAAAGTAAAATAAAATAGTTGATTTTGTGTTCTTTTTTCAGCCAGCTATGCATGGTGAAGTTGATCCACTTGTTCTAGCCTCATTGCCTCCATCAATGCAGCTGGACCTTCTTGTTCAGGTAGTCGAGTTCTTAAAAGTAATTTTTAGCTCAAGTGCCTTACATTTTATTCTGTCATCAGTGATTGTTTAATTGTTCTGCAGATGAGAGAGCGTTTGATTGCAGAGAACAGACAAAAGTATCAGAAAGTCAAGAAGGTTTGTGGAAAGAATTCGTATGTAATTTTGATATGTTGAAATGTAAACCTTGTATCTTTTTAAAATTGAAAATTTTTTGGATAGTTGTGTATCTATTTAGAATTATCATGGATAGTTAAAATGGTCAAACCTATGGTTCTTAATGTTCTTTAAGTTATTTAGTTTGGCACTATACTGATTCTTGATGAAATTGATGCTGTTGTTTTATTTTATTTCATTTTGGCATGAGAGTTACTTCGCCTTTGTACTAGTTATGATTGTACACTGAAATAAATGGTATTCAATTGGCTCCTTCCAGGATCCTGCAAAATTCTCTGAGCTACAAATACAAGCTTACCTTAAAACTGTTGCTTTCAGACGGGAGATAAATGAAGTGCAAAAGGCTGCAGCTGGAGGAGGAGTAGAGGGTGTACAGACTTCACGGATTGCATCTGAAGCCAACAGAGAATATATATTTTCGTCATCTTTTACGGGCGATAAACAGTGAGTAACCTTATTCTCAATTATTTTTTCGGTAGTTGAATAAATTGTCAGTCCTAATAAATATTAGTCTCAAAAATGGTTGGGTGCTTTTCCTGTGTATTAAGTATCATATCTTGCGAAATTTAATTGACAACTTCCTTGGCCTTTGTTCCTAAATATGGCAGTGAACTTACCTCCAACAGCTTAGAGAAAAATAAAAGTACACAACAGATGGCACAGGGAGGACATCATTCCCAGAATCTTGCAAATAGCATTGTCGCTGGAAATGGTTTTAATAAATCAAGTGAATTGGTTTGCAATGAACCCAGTGAGCCTGCTGAGGAAAATATTGAGACATATCTTGATGAGAGGGGTCGATTTCGTGTGAGTAGATTGAGAGCAATGGGAATGCGTATGACCCGTGATATACAAAGAAATTTGGATTTGATGAAGGAGTTTGAGCAGGAAAGAGCACAGGTGAACAAGGCTTCAAATATTGGAACAATGAAAAATGTAGAAAATAAGGGTACATCAGAAAGTTCTGGGATTCAGCTTGTTGGTAAATCACGAGAGGCGAATGTTGACTTAGTTGGAGATACTGTGCAAAATGAACAAACTATGCTTGACCAGAATGCTTCTATAGATATATCTTTTGAATATGGTTGCCAAAATCAGTCTGCAAATGGTGAGGATGATATATTTTCTAGTTTAGTAGGAGGAAGTCCAGTGGCAATCTTTGGCGCTAATGATACTGCAGCAACAGTGCAACCTTCTCATTGTGATTGGGAAGAAGGAATTGTTGAAGGTAAGAGTACTGTTTTTCCTGAACATGAGGTGGAATTGAAATCTTCTGTTGCAGACGAGGATAATAATAATGAAAGTGAAGTAGAATGGGAGGAAGGAGATTGTGATGGTGCTAACAGCAGCTTACTGTCAGGAAAATATGTATCTCGAGGGCAGTTGGAGGAGGAGTCCAATTTGCAAGAGGCAATAAGGAGAAGTCTTGAAACTGAAGGGGATGGAAAACGCAAATGTATGTCATTAGTAGATGGGCATTCAAATACGTATGAGAACAAATTGGATCAAGATTTAGAACATGGTGATTGTTCTGACCCAATGGCTTTAAATGAGAACACTGGGTTCCTGAATAATAAGAATAATACGGAGGGATTCACTTTGTGCAGGGAAGATGGCACTGAAAAAATTGAATTACATGAAATTGAAGATGGAGATAAAAAGCCTGATTTTGTTTCTGTAAATAATGCACAAACTTTCCATTTTCATGGAAGTCCATCAAAGCCATCTTTGATTTTTAGTTCGAATAAAACTGAGATATTGATTGACACAGCCTGCAGACGGGATAGTCACCCTTGTTCTGAAGATTTGATTTCAGATACAAATATAATGACGAAGGACCAGATCCCTGTGGTTGCAGAGAAGCTGTTTGATAAACATGATAATGGTAAAGTGTCTTTCTATCATAACGATACATCTGAGGTTGTACCAGTTGGTGCAACTGCAGAGGAGAAAAAGAACTATATTAATGAATCTGAACCATTTAGTAATTCTACTGACACTACCAAACCCACTATTCATTTGGTGGAGTCATCCTTCAAAGGAGCAACAGAAGATCTTCCTATTGAGCCAAAATTTGCTTCAGAGGACAATAATGGAAATTTCATTGACAAAAGGACCAGTAGCCGTGGCAGTGATGTGGTTAACACCCCCGGGGATTTTCCTGCTCTAGCAACTGAGGTTAGCCTGGAGGAAGAAATTCAAATTCTTGGTCAGGAATATATTAACCTAGAGAATGAGCATAGGAAGCTAGAGAGGAATGCCGAATCTGTGAACAGTGAATTATTCACTGAATGTCAGGTGCTGAACTGAGTCTGATCTATAATACATCAGGGATATCATATTGTGACTGGTTATTAAATTTCTTAAAACCTATTACTTTGATTTTCATTCTTTTTCATCCAATTTAGGAACTAATTTGTTGTAGATTTTGGTTAAATTTATTTTAAATGAATTGATTTTGGAAAAAGTTTGTAGAAAATTGTGTTTGGGAAGGATATTTTAAAAGTGAGGTTAGAAGAATTGATGTTGTTTGGATGGTAAGTTAGAATCACTTTGAGAGGGTAAGTGCAGATGTATTTACCTATCTCTCACCCACAATCAATTCTTTTATCAGAAAAAGTTAAACATTTCCAATTCTGAATATCAATTCTACTTGCCTCAAAATTCATTTGAAATTTTGGATCACGAAATGTACTATAGAAAGGCAATTTATGTCCCACAACCAGGATTTCAAGTGCTACCCACACATACACATAGTTTTCCCGTCAAATACTCACATCTGCTTAATTCTTGAAGATTTATATGGTAGTCAAAACATGAAATATAGTATGTATTTTGGATTCTTGTGGTGCGTGATTGAATATGAAACTTATCATGTATTTGATTTTTATTTTTTTTTCTACTTTCAAGAATAGAGCAGAAGTTAATCAGCATTGACCGCACAAAGGATGGAACATTTATGTTTCAGAAAATAACACAGAGAGAAACCTTACCTGCACACATTGAACAATTTTAACATAGTTGTTATAGGTGAAGGTTCTGCTCAAAATTAGGTCTTGAAAGAAGGTAGACTTAGAAATACGAATACAAATATTTCTTACCTTCGGAGACTAAAGATAACTAATATGCTTATATATCTTATTTCACAACCAAGAAGTAACATATATTTTAGGTTAAGGATGGTCCCTACTTATATATTTTTAATTTTACTATATCATTGGATGATGTGGAATCTTTAGTACCTCCACTCACATTGAGGATTCGTCCTTCAATTTTACCTTTTATTGTGATGGTATTGAAATCTATAGCTCGGACTTGGCATTGCCCTTCAATTTTACATTTTAGTTTGATGGTATTGAAATATTTAGTTTAGACTGATGTGTCAATTGGATGAAGTCAGGATCCTGAAATGGATATTAATATATTTTTATTATTATTAATAGCATCATCAATATTGTTATTTTTATTTCACTATTATTATTATTATTGTTATTTTTATTCTTACTACTACTACTACTACCTCACAAATCCATTTGCAAGTTTTTTGGTTTACCCTATGGCTTTATATATCAATTATCATTCACAATTGCTATTGATCAGTAGTGATTTTCCATAGATTAAGTATGTTGATCCCATATGTTTCTAATGCATCTGACACTCTGTAGGAACTACTGCAAATGTTTGGCTTGCCATATATTATTGCTCCAATGGAAGCAGAAGCTCAATGTGCCTATTTAGAACTTCAGAAACTAGTTGATGGTGTTGTGACCGATGACTCTGATGTCCTTTTATTTGGGGCACGCAGTGTTTACAAAAATATATTTGATGACCGCAAATATGTAGAGACATACTTCATGGAGGTCTATATTTGCTAAATACTGTAGCTGTAAATAAATATCAATCAGTAATAACATTTTTTCATGCCTTTATGATTGGCTCAGGATATTGAAAAGGAACTTGGACTGACCAGAGAAAAATTAATACGCATGGCTCTACTTCTTGGGAGTGATTATACTGAAGGTGTAAGGTGTGACAATTCTTACCTTGTTCTAGAGTATGTTGTTGGCTAGTTAGTGGTTATTCAATTCAATCTCATTTGATATGTGATGTTGCTATACATCTATATCTGACATTATCCAACTCTTAGTAATAAGACATTTGGTAGATGTCCTTCCATGTATTTCTTTCTAGTAGGGTTGTATATATATTAGTAGTGACCCAATCCCTTTTGGCTAAAGATGTTGCTACACTATCTGACTTTTCTTTTGTCCTACTCTTTATAATAAAATATTTTGCAGATGTCCTTGTATATATATGTGTGTGTATACATATATATTCTGCATCTATGAACTTGACTAGATATTTTTGCGTTGCCGCATGTATGTAGTGGGATTGGTATTGTTAATGCTATTGAGGTTTTGAATGCATTCCCTGAGGAAGATGGCCTCCTGAAATTCCGGGAATGGGTTGAGTCACCGGATCCCACCATCCTTGGAAGGTTGGACGCAAAAAGTGGATCAAATACGAGAAAGAAATTGTCAAAAGTTGAAGAAAAGATAAATTCCTTAAATTGTGATGATAAGGAGTCTACATCAGAGCAGAACCTCCCCCGTGCTCCGGAGCAAAATGAGTTGCCAGATTGCATCCAAGAAACAAAGAAAACTTTCTTCAATAAGCATGTAATTGATTTTCAACTTTTTGTGCTCTCCATTAAAATAATGAAGTGTAGTTTTGCATTTATTAGATCATGTTTATTTGTAACTTTCTTTTTCTCATTTAATAGAGAAATGTTAGCAAGAATTGGCACATTCCTTCTTCTTTTCCAAGTGAAACAGTTATATCTGCTTACTGTTCTCCACACGTTGATAAATCAACTGAGCCTTTCACATGGGGGAAGCCAGACCATCTTGTTCTTCGGAAGTGAGTTTATATGTTAATTTACCTGTTTCCATATGTTAAATCAATTGGCCAGTCTCTCATTTCTCTTCGTCTTTTCACCTATTGGTGCTTCTGTTCCTCAACTGCTTACTTTCCCATTTGGAAAATCCACCTTGACTGATACTGTACCAGGCCTTTTAGTGGGTTGGGATTAGTTGAGAGTTTTAAGTTTCCTTTAAGATATTTTGGTGCTTATTTGGACAGTTACTTTGTACATGAATTTGATTTGATTCTTTTGATGGGTTTGAAAGTTGAAACTTTGCATCATGTGTGAGCAATATGGCTTGATAAACTTTCAGTCTTCCGTGGTATTGGTCCATGCTTTTCTTTCAACGCTATCTTTGATTCTTTGAATGGGTGGATAATTTTTGTACGTGAGCACTATGGCTTGATAAATTTGTTGTCTTCCCGGATATTGGTCCATGCTTTTCTTTTGAAGTTATAAATATCGTATATATTGATTGACCTTTGAGACTATTGATCTCACTTTTGGAATTTACTTAAATCTTTTTATATCATCGAAATTGAGTTACTTCCTGTCCACAGATTGTGCTGGGAGAAATTTGGCTGGATTGGTCAGAAAGCAGATGAATTGCTATTACCTGTGTTAAAGGAGTATAATAAACGTGAGGTTAGAGACTTTGTTTTAAGAATCCACTCCCTGTTTTTACTGACATTTTTATTGTACTAAAAGTTGAAATTATTTGATCACTGAATAAGCAAGATTTCCAATTGTTGATTATCTAGTGTCTTCTCAGATCTTCATGTTGTTATGAATATCCTGATATCACTTTAATCTTTTAATGCAGACCCAATTGCGGTTGGAAGCATTTTACAGTTTCAATGAGAGATTTGCGAAAATCCGTAGCAAAAGAATTAAGAAGGCTGTAAAAGGAATAACTGGGAAGCAGCCCTCAGATTTGATAGATGATTCTGCAGAGGAGTTGTCCAAGAGTCGGAAGATTGGTAGAGAACCCGAGGATAGCACATTAGAGATTTCAGGGGGAAGAGACGAAAGTCTAAAAAGTAAAAGGAAATCAAAAATAAAACAGTCAACGAAAAGGAAGAATGATACTGTTGCCAAGGGGCAGTCAAAGAAAAAGAAAGTCAATGATGATCCATCTTCAACACCTGGTACATCATCAAAGATGGAGAATTTACAGCCAAGGACGCAGACAGAAGAACAGTGTGATAGTAAGGCATTAATTCAGAATACAAGTGGACGAGGAAGACATAGAGGTATGGGAATAAAAAGAGGAAGGGACAAGGAGAATCTCAGTTTTCAATCCTCATCTTCTAGCAGTGACATTGATGATCAGAGGCCAAGAGTGCATGTGGATAAGGTTCCAAAAGACGTGAGAAAGGTAAACCTTCATCTTGATTTTTCTGATAATGAAGAATATATAAGCTCTATTTGGATAAATTTATCCTGTACGTGTTGGAGAAATAAAAACACGATACTATCATTCAGTCTCTCCATAGGCTATATTCAACTAATACACCTTTGCTTTTGGAGAAGTTAAATGAAAAGGGTTTCTATAAAAGTTAAGCTTGCAACTTGAATTTAGCTTATTTGAGAAGGTCAATTCGTTTTACATTATTTTCTTCTCTTACAAGTACTTGTCGAAAAGTATATTCAAACAGGACAGTAATACGGTGATCAAGTTGTTTCGTTATTGACAACTTTCCTTTATTCTCTTGATCGCTAATAATAAAGTAATAAACATACAGCTGCGCTTTGGTGCTTGCTGTCATTTCAACTTTATGAAGTTCAAAATGTAAAAGAATAGGTCCATACTTTTGTTTGGTGCTAAATCAAATCAAAATACACAAAAAGAAATTATCCCACCATTCTGATGAACTAGATTTAAACCTGTTGTTACTTGTCAGTATGTAATCTTAATTTGATTAATTATATTATTAGTGTTTCTTTAAGAGAATGACAATGAGAAATTTCTCAAATAAAACAGAATCATCATCTTAACACTGTCAAAAAACAGGGAATGAGACAAATTCTATAGTATGCTGAGAACATTTGAAGATGACTGAATGTGATCTCGTTCGGAAAAAAAAAGTATATATGAAAATGAATAAGAATGTTTCACTTACAATTTGTGTACTTTCCAGTCATTGCGATCTCGGAAACCTGTCAACTATTCATTCGAAGATCCTGAAGATGAAGATGCCGATGATGCATTTGACCAGAGTAATCAGACTGTTCCAATAGAAGAAAACTTATCTCAGATTCATGGTGCATCTGAAGATGCTGCAACAGATTTCAGTGCAAGGAATTTTCCTTTAAAGGATAATTTGCCAACCGACTCTCTCAAGTCAGAAGGTCCGTTTCACATGCATGCAGGTGAAACTAATCATCCTAGTACTGGCAATCATGACTCATCTGATGACTACATTAAAATGGGAGGTGGATTCTGTTTAGATGATGGTGAGACAGACAAGCTGGATACAATTGATGATGTCAATACTGCCACAATGGATTGTACTCCAGACTTTTCACACTTTTCTAATTGTCTGGATGAAACTAACCATGATAAAAATAGTTCAGATATATTATTTCCTGGCACTGAAAAGCCTGAAAATGGGATAGAAGGTGGAGGGGCCTTTTATAAATTTGGTATAGAGCCAAATGACCTTGTAAATACTAGTAGTTATGATCATTCTGACATAGGGGTCTTGAAACCAGAGAATGCTCATAACAGTAGTGGAGCCTCCGCTGGAGCTTTTAGTGCTATGCCTTTTTTGAGGAAAAGAAGGAAAAAGTGAAACTTCTCTAACTTAGAGCCAGGCTTGAGCACATTCTGGTCAACCCTACAAATTGTTAACTTTTTAGCTATGTATTTTTTTTTCTTATTTAATTGTTAGAAGGGACTCTTGGAAACTTTGGCTTTACATTCATGGTACCTCTTATGCCATATATATTTTGCATATTCATTAACTTGATACCGAAGAAAATGTAAATTGTCATGACATAGAAGTGACAATCAAATATTGATTGGTATACTGGCTACTCGGGGATTTTCACACCATAACTATCAGCACATGTAGCTGTTAGTAATGACATATTATCCACTTTGACCCTAAGCCCAAGGCAACGAAGGTTGGCCGTAGTAATAATATGTTGATCAATCTCAAAAGCAAGACTACAAAATCAACAATATAAGATCAACTTCATCTTTACCAGAACAAGTGACATCGGCTCGTATTCGTCTCTTTGAACAAAATTGTATTCGGTCAAATAAATACTGTTAACTACAACATTAGGAAGTGATTCTTAGGTTATCTTTCAAGGACTTAGTTTTCTGCCAAAAGATTAAAAACATAGAAGGGAGGTTGTGAAATAATATAATTTAATAAAATAAAAATCAATATCAGAATCAGACTTTTTAAATCAAATTAAAATACCTTCTTGACTAGATTATAGTATGCTTATCACATTATACAAAAATTCATGCTCAATTTACTGAATCTTAATTTCAACTTGAATTAATTAACTAAGCGAGAATTAACATAAGTTTTTCTTATGCAAATTAAGCATTCACATATATTATTTATTCCATCCTAGCAACCCGTGACTCACTCCATTAAGCATGAATAGAGATACGAATTTCGTATTAATCGAAACATTAAGCATGAATCAGTAAATGCATTAAGCATAGAAATAAAATGAAGAGTTAAGAGACGAAGAGAGAAAAAACAACATAACAACAACCTCAAAACTTCATTGCAATATGAATTAAAAGGATAACCTTATAAATTAACCTCTATTAAATTCCAATGAAGCAAACAGAACTGAAACAGGAAACAAAATTGAATTGAAACAAAAATAAAATGAAATTGCATAGAAAATAAATATAGAACCAGTTTTTTAAGAGAGAACGAATTAAATCCCTAAATCAGAGAATAAAGAATTGCCTGCTATAGGTGTTGGCTTCACCTCGTTTAATAGGCGGCTAGACCTAGGTCAACCCTCAACACCAAACTTAATGGGCCCAAATTTTTAAATTCTGGTCCAACGAATAAAAACTCAAAATATAAATTGAAAAATAAATACTGAAAATAAAATCTGATATGGATGCAGTGGTGATGTGACAACTCCTCTTCAATTTCAAAATTAATTTCTAAGCCTAATAAAATTCGAAATTTGCCTTGAAAATAATAATAAAATTAACTCAGAAAATTCAAATTAATTAAAATTACGAATTTCTAGTAAATGAAACTCAAATAGTGAAATAGAGAAAATAATAGGCAGTTAAGCACAAATCACTAATCAAAATAGATACTTAAAGACAAGTAAATAGTAGAAAATAATGACTCATTAAATTACCTCACATTTAGAATTTTGCACTCTAGGGTAAAATAAAGATACAGAGTAAGGAATAAATCCAAAACCATCAAAGAGAGTGACATAATAAAAAGAAACAAAAACAAATAAACGGACAACTTTACATCTCCTCAATGAATCTTGGAAAAGAATGGAATAGACAGCATCCAACACACAAAGAAGCAAAGAGGCAAAGAGTCAAGACATCTATGAACATCGTCCGAGCAATTCAAAGCATAAAATGAAACTCAATTAGTTTAAAAGGTGAATCAAAAGCAACATAACCTTACAATGTGCACTGTATTACTGTATCTTTCAAGTGTCTAGGTTACTTTGTATATATACTCTCAAGGTACTAATGAAAAACAAGCAACAATTAGACTTGACAAGTCTCTAAAATCAACACCCAATGCGCACACACATAAAGATCATAAGGTCTTTTAGGGTTGTAATGGGACTAAGGACAAGGTAGGAAATAAAATATGGAATAACTAGCTAAAACCGGAGGAACTAGAGGAGCAATGGGAATATGTCGAGAATAAGTATAAGAAGTAAACTCAGAAAACTCTAATTATCTACCTTTTGCCACAACAATTTTTTTTTGTTCTTTTTTACTATTTTAACAAAAATAAGAACAATATATGAGCTATGAATATAAAAACCCTAAACCAATTAGCCAGAAACATCATCCAATGAAGCAGGCACACACCTCTACACTTACTCAAGAACTTATTCCCAAAACAATTTCAAAGCTCCAAAATTCTCTAAGGTTAAGGTGATCATTGTTTTTCACTTAAGGCTTGTAATGAGCTTTAAAAAAAAAAAAAAAAAAAAGGGAATGTAGGTTTCACAGGGGTAATCAAAGGAAATAATGTAAGGTATGCTTATTTGGTTAGAGACTATCCAGAACAAAAAGGCTTTAATCATCTCAAAACATGTGTGTGAATCGAGTTGTATCAAAAAGAGTCAAGTCAAGGCCATTGTGCAAGAAATCAATATGCATAACACACAAACAAAAGAAATTAAAGAGTGGCTCAAATCAACCTCACACAGGGTATATCTGTTATCTTCAAATCAACTTCTCAAACCTCATGATTAACTTGATTAACAAAGAAAAACCAAGGATTTTAATCCATAAAGTATCAAGCAACTCATTTCCAAGAGTGAAGTATGTGTCCAATGCCTATACAAAGTCTATAAAACCAGAGAAACATGCAAAACTGTAAAGAAAATATAATCCTAAAACAATATTTAAACTAGTCCCCCCCTCCCCGCCCCCACACTTAGACTACACAGTGTCCCAATGTGTTGTAAGCAAAATATCATAACAATCAAATCACCATTATGATCAGACACATGCAATAAAAGTAAGGAAGGAGAAGCAAAAGAAAACTCCCTAAGTCATGACGGAAGATGGAAGAGAACTGGGATCAAGCAGAGAGATCTCCTCCACAACTATATCCAACAAAGAAGGATTGTTGAGGAATGGCTTCAGCCGGTGCCCATTGACCTTAAAGCTCTTGCCTGTGGACTCACTTTTGATTTCAACTGTCCCATAAGGATAAACGTTAGTAACAACAGAAGGTCTAATCTATTTAGAATAAAGCTTACCACCCATGGGTCCGAGCTTAGAATTATACAACAAAACTTGCTGCCCGACCACGAAGTCTTTCCTAGCTATCAAGCTATCATGGAACTTCTTGGTTTTCTCCTTGTAGAACTTAGAGTTCTCATAGGCTTCCAGACGGATCTCATCCAATTCACTGAGTTACAACTTTCTTTCCTTTCTAGCCTGATCAATAGAGAAGTTGCAGGTCTTCACAGCCCGTATGCTCGATGCTCTATCTTTACAGGAAAATGACATACCTTTCCAAAGACAACCCAATAAGGAGACATCCTTATGGGTGCTTTGTTGGCAGTCCTATGCACCCAAAGAGCACCATCCAGTCTGTTACTCCAATCCTTTTTATTGGATTGGATCATCTTCTCCAAGATTCTCTTGATATCCCTGTTTGAAATTTTGGCCTGCCCATTTGTTTGGGGGTGGTATAGTATAGAGACTCTATGCACAACCTCATACTTCTTGAGTAAAGTCTGTTACAAAAATGGGTGCCTTGATCACTAACAATCGCTCTGGGTACTCCAAACCTGCAGAATATATTAGATCTAACAAAATCTACAACAACCTGAGCATCATTAGTTCTGGTGGCTTTGGCTTTCATCCATTTTGAAACATAATCAACAGCCAAGAGAATGTAATTAAAACCAAAAGACACATGAAAGGGACCCATGAAATCAATACCCTAGACATCAAACACCTTACAAAACAACACGGGCTGTTGTGGCATCTGTTGTCTCCATGTAAGGGATCCTCCTACTGTCTAACACTATTCACAAGTGTTACAAATCTTCCATGCATCTCTGAAGATGGTGGGTCAGTAAAAACCACAGTCAAGCACTTTGCGAGCAGTCATCTCTATTCCTAGATGGCTTCCTGGTGCAAAAGAATGCAAAACTATAGGATCGAATCAATCTTATGATCTGGAATACATCACCTGTTTACCTGATCACTGCACAAGTTCCACAAATAGGGATCATCCCAAACATAATGCTTAGCATCACTCTTAATTTTATCAATCTGAGCTCTAGATGCCAAGGGAGGAAAGATGGAAGCAACTAAAAGAATTTACAATATTTGCAAACCAAGGGGTGGGGTAAGAAAAAAAAAATAATCATTAAACTTTTATCCAAAAAAATCATCCTGGATGGGTAATAGATCTGCATCCTCAGCTCTGTCAATCCTGTTGAGATGGTCTGCTACCAAATTTTGTGCTTCACTCCAGTCACGAATGTCTAACTCAAACTCCTGGAGCCAAAGCATTCATCTTATCATTCTAAGCTTTGACTCAGCCTTTTTCAGCAAGTACTTCAGAGCTGCATGAAAACACAATAACACGAAAGCTAAGCAAATATGATCTAAATTTATCAAGAGCAAAAACAATAGCTAGAAGCTCTTTCTCTGTGGTGGTGTAGTTTGCTTGGCCTGCATCTAAAGTCCTAGAAGCATAATATATCACTCGAGGTAGCTTATTAACTCTCTGTACTAGGACAACTCCGAGTGCATAATTTGAAGCATCACACATCAGCTTGAAGGGGACTGTCTGTCAGGTGCCTGAATGATAGGAGTGGTGGTTAATGTTTTCTTTAGATAGTTAAAAACCTCTTTACACCCATCATAAAAAACAAACTCTACATCTTTTTGAAGCAGGTTGGATAGTGGAAGGGCCTTTTTGCTGAAATCTCTAATGAACGTTTGTAGAAACTTGTATGGCCAAGAAAAGAACGAACCTCTCACATGCAAGAGGGGTAAGGTAACTGTGAAATAACAGATATTTTTGTAGAATCTACCTCTATGCCTTTCCTAGAGATAATATGCCCTAAAACTATACCCTGTTCTACCATGAAATGACATTTCTCCAAATTAAGAACAATATAGTTTTAACGCATCTATTAAGCACTATATTCAAATTATCCAAGCATATGTCAAAAGAGCATCCATAAACAGTAAAATCATCTATAAACACCTCCATGAAATTTTTAAGAAAATCAGTAAAAATGCTAAGCATACACCGCTGAAAGGTACCAGGGGCATTGCATAGGCCAAAGGGCATCCTCCTATAATGGCAGGTGAATGTTGTTTTTTTCTTAATCCTCAAGAGCAATATGAATTTGAAAATAACCAGAAAAACCATTAAGAAAACAATAACGAGATTTACCTGCCAGACGCTCAAGCATTTGATCAATGAAAAACAATGGAAAATGATCCTTCCGTGTTGCTATATTCAGCCTCTAGTAGTCGATGTTGACTCTCCAACTGTTTTGCACTCTAGTTAGGATAAATTCATCCCTCTCATTCTTTACAACAGTGAGGCCTGTCTTCTTGGGAAACACCTAGACCGGGCTCACCCACTAACTGTTAGCGATAAGATAAATGATCCCAGCTTGTAGAAGCTTGGTCACCTCTTTCTTCACTACATCCAGAATGACTGGGTTGAGTTTCCTTTGTGGTTGTCCCACTAGTTTAGCTCCACACTCCAACAATATCTATGCATACAGATGGATGGACTGATACCAGGAATGTGTGCTAAGGTCAAGCAGATGGCCTTTATATGTTTTCTAAGCACTTGCAATACTTATCCTCTGGAATAGCCTTAAGAGAAGTGGAAATTATCACTGACAATTTTCATCATCCTCCAAGTAAGCATACTTGAGGTTTTTTGGTAGAGGTTTCAGTTCTGTAGTGGGTGTTGGTTGAACATTAGAAAGAACTGGATAGGGGAGAAGAATGGGTTCCACATCTTGTACCTCAACCTGTAAGTCAAATTTACATGTACTTCCTACAACATGATTAACGTATTTTGACTCTATAGAATCAATATCAACAGGTGTAACACCCAAAGTCTCATCTAAAGTATCAAAAATAGTCTCAGAACAGAAATCAAGTTCATGATCAAATTCAGTGCATGAGGACATAGAAGAATGAAGATCAGATAAAAAAGAATGTTTCTTATCGTGCAAAGAATTAGGATCAAGAACATATTCATCAACAATATCATCAATAAGCTCAGTACGAAAAACAAAATGGTCTTCAGATGGATGTTTCATGACATCAACAATGTTAAAATGGGCAACAGTATCACCAAATTCCATAGATAGGGTACCAGCACAAACATCAATCTTAGTTCGGGTTGTTTTAAAAAATGGTCTGCCTAAAATGATTGGGGTAGATCCATGGGAAAATCCCTCCTCCATATTAAGAACATAAAAATCAGCAGGAAAAATAAGTTCACCAACCTGAACCAAGACATCCTCAATGAGACCTGTAGGGTGGGCAACACTTCTATTTGCCAACTGTATCACCACACCCGTAGATTGCATAGGTCCAAGAGATAAAGATTTATAAATAGACAAAGATATAACAATAATTGAAGCACCCAAATCAAGCATGGCATTTTCAAATTTACTATTTCCAATAACACAAGGTACACAGAAAGTACCTAGGTCCTTACATTTCTCTGGGATGTGAGGAACAAATTTACCTATCAATGTAGATACGTTTCTGCCTATGCTGATCCGCTCATGACCTTTCATCTTCTTCTTGTGTGTACACAGTTCCTTTAAGAATTTTGCATATTTGGGAATCTATCTGATAACATCAAGCAGAGCTATATTCACCTCTACGTTCTTGAATGTCTCCAAGATCTCCTTATCCACCTCTTCCATCTTTTTGCTTGGAATTATTCTAGGAGGAAATGGAAGAGGGATGGGAGGTTGCTACAAATCACCACTGGCAGAAGGTGCATTGGAAGAAGATATACCGTTTCCACTTACATGTTCATCTTGTTATTTTCCCAAAGGCATATTTCTCTTTGTTGTCGCAAGGTTATCATCTTTGTCAAGTCCAAGTATAGGTACAGGTGTAGGTGTAGGTAGTAGAGCTGGACCATCTATTTGTTTACCTTATCTCAATGTGATGGCACTGACATTTTTCGGATTCTACACTATTGAAAAGGCAATCTATCTAAATTTTGCGACTGCGCCTAGTTAAGTTGAGTGGCCATCTGTTTTATCTGATTTGTCAAACTCTGAATGAAAGCTCTTATCTCTTACTGGAGTTGCATATTTTGAAGAGTCATCTGCCTGATCAATTCCTCCAATGAATGTTCAGAAGTAGAAGGTTGAGGAACTAGTGGTGTAGGAGTTTCATTTTGTTGTCTCTGATACTGTTGCTGAATGGGTGGAGGCACATAAGGTCTACTCAGACCAGCAGATTTTTGGAAAGGAGATGGTGATTGTTGTTGGTGTCGCTGTTGTGGAGAGTTTGACCATCTAAGATTTGGGTGATTTCTCCAACCCGAATTGTACTTGTTGTTGGATAAGTTATAATTCTACTACTGTTGTGGTCTATTATTGTAGATGTTTGCAGCATAGGCTTGAGGAGAATGAGTGTCAGAACCAATAGGTTATTGCAAAGATGGACAAGAATCTGTATAATGATCATTCGAAGTGAAGATGCCACACACTCTCGCAACTAATGCAGATTTTTGATTAACATCAAACTATGTCATTCAGTTCACAAGAGCATCAAGTTTGCTCTCTGACTTCCTATTTGTGGATGATTCAGCAGCCACATCGTGAACTCCTCTAACAACAATGACATCATTTCGAGCACCGAATTGCTAAGAATTGGAAGCCATCTTCTCAATTAAATGTCTAGCCTCAGCAGGCATCATATCATCAAAGACTCCACCACTAGCAGCATCAATCATACTCCTCTCCATGCTGTTCAAACCCTCATAAAAATATTGAAGAAGGAGTTGCTCAAAAATTTGGTGATGAGGACAACTTCCGCATAATTTCTTGAATCTCTCCCAATACTTATACAAGGTCTCTCCACCAAGTTGTCTGATGCCTGATATATCTTTTCTTATAGTTGTGGTCCTAGATGTAGGAAATAACTTCTCCAAAAACATTCTTTTAAGGTCATCCCAACCTGTAATGGATCTAGGGGGCAAGGTAGTACAACCAGTCCTTTGTTACTCCCTCTAGAGAATATAGGAATGCCTTCAGGAATATGTGGTCTTCTAGGACATCTGGAGGCTTCATTGTGGAGCAGACTACATGGAATTCCTTGAGATGTTTATGTGGACATTCACCTACAAGACTATTAAACCTGGGCAACAAATGTATTAGTCTAGTCTTATGAACGTATAGAACATCCTTATCAGGATACTCAATACACAAGCTCTCATAGGTGAAATCAGGTGTAGCCAACTCCCTAAGAGTCCTCTCGTGAGGTGGAGGTCGAGCCATGTTGTTCTTAGCATGAATAAAATCAGAATCACCAGTGTGCACAAAATTTAATTTGGCAGAGACAAAAGGAGAATATTTAGAATTATTTAAACTAACACTATCTAAAGGTACATACTCTAAAGATAAATTCCTAAAATGCCTAACTAATCTACGAAAGGTCATATTTATCTCAGTATCGAAGGGTTGTAGATCTCCTGGGTTACCTCTAGTCATGCGCTATATGCAGTATACCATGCATTTTACACACAATTATCCAAGGAGGTAAAACTGGAGGTATACTCAAATGAAGTCCAAATGAGCTAAAAATTTGTGAGCAACACCCTAAAATCATCAAAAGACAGGACATAAAATTTTAGAGTAAAATTGAAAGGATAACCAGATGAACTACTAAAAGAAAGTTCAGAAAATAAGGCAATAAAACTTTAAAAATAAAAAAAAAAATAGAAAACGGTCTTTTTTTCACAATCTGATGATCACCAACTGGCCGTGCCTGTTGCAAACACAAAGATCTTGTTTTTCTACCCTAAAACCATATCAAATATGTCCAATTTTGACAACCAAAACAAAAGTTATGGCAGTTTCAAGTTTTGTCCAAAAAAGTAGATTTTTTTTTTAGAAAATGATTATATAGTAAATTACAGCAAAATCCCAACAAAAATTACAGTAATGATGTAGCAAGCAAAAACAAAAATTAGAGCTACTGTTCCATGGGTTGAATTCCACTTCTGCAGCAACTTGATTTGAAGTTCCCTTTTTCTACTTGCTACTCCATCCTTGACAGAAGAAACAATAGTCCCTGGCAACGGCGCCAAATTTGATCGAAGTCGTATCCGGTTAAATAAATACAGTTAAATGCAGTACTAGGAAGTGACTCCTAGGTTGTCTTCCAAGGACCTAGTTTTCTATCAAAAGATTAAACACAAGAAGGGAGGGGTTGTGAAATAATATAATTTAATAAAATAAAAACCAACAACCAAATTAGATTACCCTCTTGATTAGATTGCAGTTTGCTTATTACAGGACAAAAAAATTCATGCTCAACTTACTGAATCCTAATTCTAACCCGAATGAATTAACTAAGTGAGAATCAACACAAGTTTTCCTTATGCAAATTAAGCATTCTCATACATCATTCCTTTCATCCCAACAACTGGTGACTCACTCCATTAAGCATTAACAGAGACACGTATTTCATATTAACCGAAACATTAACCATGAACCAGTAAAAGCATTAAGCACAGAAATAAAATGGTGAGGAGTTAAGAGACGAAGAGAACAACACAACAGCAACCTCAAAACTTCATTGCAATCTGAATCAAAAGGATAACCTTATAAATTAACCTTTCATTAAATTAGAATAAAGCAAACGAAGATTAAATGCAAAATAGAATTGAAATTGCACAGAAAATAAATGAAAAACTAGTTTTCCATAAAGATCGAACTGAATCCCAAAATCATAGTATAAAGAACTGACTGCTATAGGTGTTGGCTTCACCTCCTTTAATAGGCGGCTAGACCTAGGTCAACCCTCAACACTAAACCTAATGGGTCCAAATTTTTAAATTCTGGCCTAACGAATAAAAACTCAAAAATAAAAATTGAAAAATAAAAAATGAAAATAAAATCTAATATGGATGCAGTAGTGATGTGGCAGCTCCTCTTCAATTCCAGAATGAATTTCCAAGCCCAATAAAATTCTAAAACTGTCCTGAAGATAATAATAAAATTAGCTCAGAAAATTTGAATTAATTAAAATTACGAATTTCTAGTAAATAAAGCTTAAAAATAAAATAGAGAAAATAATAGTAGGTTAAGCACAACAAGTGAATAGGAGAAAATAATGACTCATCACTCCTCATAACTGTCATCTAGATTTCTTGTCGGAGTCATCAAGGATGGCCCCTCAGTACCTTCAATTGGGGTATTTAATAGTTGCTCTATGAGCAATATGTTTTCTTTCGCAAGCGCAACCATACTCTTGCAATTGACTAAATTTTTATCTCTTCTGATATGCTGTTCCGCAAAAAGTTTTTTACCATTCATCCGAGTTTGAAACATTATCACCTTCCATGGACTTTGGAGCTGAAGGACGTACACACTGAAGTTTATCGTGCACAATTTCCACACTTTCCTTCTTTTCTGTCAGATTTCAGTGTCAAACAATCTACATAACTGTTACATAATTATTGTCACCAAATAGAAAACATAATATAATTGTGATGTACAAAATTCATAAAAGACTGGGTACTACCTCATTTTTAAGACTGATGATTCAATCTTTGACAACCTCACATTTATGCAAGGCCAATCAGGAAAATATGAAAATAGGTAACTACATCCCATTCCCACATGTTGCACATCCCACATCTTTTCAAACAAAAAACATGTCAAATGTCATATCTTTAATTTCAAGATTCACACAACACAACATTCTACATAACCTAGAATCAACACAAACCTGTAGCACAACAACGCAACCAACCAAGTGTTGGCCGACAATGTTCTTCTGATGGGGGCACAAAAAGAAAGCTCGATCTAAACTCTTCACAAATAAAGAATGCAAGGCTTCCCCCACAATTCCACAAATTCAACATGTCTGAACTATCTAATAAACTAGATGGCAAGGAACAAATTGTCCTAGAGGTGCGTGAAATATAAAAAACTGCAAATACAAGCATTATATACAGTCTACAGTAATGATGTACATTGTCTTCCTCATTCATTCTACTTTCACCTAATTTCAAAACAATCCTCCTAATTGTTATGTCTTCGTCATCAAACAAGTCATTAACCAACCCAACAGTACAATCATCGAATCTAATAGGTTTCCAAATTACACTCAAGCCTAACACAATGCAAACATAAAAAACATTAAAGGACATTAAACACTCTCTAATCTTAGAACTTTACTTTGGTTACACTATCTGCTTACCAGCTCACGCAAGATAGAACTTGAAAATTTGTATTAGCTCCTCTCCAATTGTTATCGCTTGGAATGGAACCATTTTATGATTTAATTGCACAATAGGGTTAGTGTCAACTCTAGCCTCACCCTAAGTTGTAAATTAAATACAACATATATGTTACTTCAAAATAAGTTACCTTAGATTGTGCACCATCTACACAAACTCATTTTCCAACCATCTCTCTTTAAACTTTGAAACTCCTAAACACAAAAACAAATTCATGTCAACCTTTAAGGAGCATGGAAAGAATACGAACCATCACAAAACACTTCCACAAAAACCCAACCGCCCATTTCTGTAGCAAGAAACAAACCCACAAAAAAAAAAAAAAACAACACCACTCTCCACTCACTAAACCAAAACCAAAACACACCAAACCCTAAACCCTTCCTGTCACCACGGAAACAATACCACCATCGCCACCATTCAAAAGCCTAAAGACGCATTCAAAATAAAATTACAGCCCACCTTCTTACCACTATATACTAAAGCCACTAAAACATAAAAAAATTGCAAACATTAAAACCCTAAATCCCTCAAGAAAATCATTCGTCCACAAAATCCTAAACAATAAAGTAACCAAAATACCTTCATTTTTCATCATAAACCCATAAAAGTCGTACTTTTCATCGACAATGCACCACCACTATACCACCAAAACAAACATAGTATCAAACGCAACCAAACCCCTCACCTAGACGAACCAAAACAATAATGGACGGAGGCAGGCAGACCTCTGAACAACCACGATGAAGAGCACAACAATGGGACACTAGAGAACAAGAATAAGAACGAGAAACTCGTAACTCTCAAATGAATGAAAAACCTCTCCTTTTTCTCATTTAAACCACCAAATATACGTTGGCCTCCCTCATAATAAAATAATGTCATTTTTAACACGTCAGCAGTGTCAAATGAATGTAATAACATGTCAACGTGTCAACATAACATTACTCTTACTTTAGATTCATTTTTGTATAATTTAGAATTCTTTGATGAAGATTAAAAGAGCTTCAATTGAGTGTAATATGATATTTTGTGTCTTTTAAATAGAGAAAGCATGAGAGGTAAAAAAATTTAGGAGTGTTTTTATCCTTTACATATTTTTATGGAAGTGCAGGAAAATATGTAAGAAGAAATCACTAAAATTTATTCTGATGACAAACTCTTTAACTCGGATTAAAGTCTTTCTGAACCAAGGGAAATCTCACCAAGGGAAATCTCATCAGAACTACCGATGACAAAAATCAATTTGAATGGACATTTTTATCTTTTAATTTTAAAATTTTACATATTTTAAATTTATATAAAATATTTTATAAAAATATTACATATATCAAAGATTATAAATTATTATTATGTTTTCTTATATAACACCAATTTTCTCGTTTATATTAATTTTAATTTTTAACATCTTCACATTTTATAATTGTGTTTTACATTAATTTATTAATTTCATTTTTATTTTAGATGTAAATTTCTTATTTGTAATCATCAGTGTTATATTTTACTAAAGTTTTAAGTTTAGGGATTATGGTATAGTTGATTTGGATTTTATGTATATTAAGAACTTGTAAAATGATATTTTATTATAAATTTTAGGGTATAAAAAGTATGATATTGTATTTTATCAACAGTAGCTTGCTCATGAACATTGGATCAGAATGTTGACCGTATCCGTTTAGAAAAAGCATTTATTTATATATATATATATATATATATATATATATATTTTTTTTTTCTCTGAGGGTAGTTGTTGATCAAAGTTCACCGAATGAAGATATTGATGATGAAGAATTAGCCGTATATATAAGCTTCATAATTGAGTTTGAGTTGCATGTAGAAGTTATCATATCTCTTAATGGTTTTTAAATTTTTTTTAAAAAGTTCCATCGTTAGTAGATAATTGATTATTATTAATGATAATGATTTAGATAATATAATTTTTTTTAAACATTAGCCTCGCTTATAATCGATTATTCTTTCGTGTGATTACGTATATTGTTGATTTAAGTTTTTTTTTTATAATTTTGTTTAATCTTAATAAGAGTGTTTTGCATTATACTAGAGAGTTTAGGTTATAAGTTCAATTTTGAGTGAAATAATTATTTATTATTGATTGCACAATTATTTTGTGGTGAAAGTAAGGTGAACCGAATCATAATTAATGGCTTTGATTATTGATGAAATAATTGTTGAGGAGGACATTATTGTAGATGATATTAATTATTTTGTGACATAGATCAGGTGGGTAAAGTTACATTCAAACCATGGTGCTTCCTAGATATAAAGAGTTGCATCCTAACTATTAGTTATAATTTTTGGTCTATTAGTAAGTGCTCAATCCAACACTTATGCCTAAAATGAATTAATGTTATGTAATTATTTTCAATGATCAATTATATATACAAAATTATTTAACTTATATAATTTTAAATCATTTAATTATTTATACATGATTAACAAATGTGTGAACTAAAGCAATAGCTCTAACAATCAAATCTTTCGAAATGTTGTATCCAGATATAAAGAAAAACACAAGTGCCCACGTAAGAAAAACACAAGTGTCCATGTAATAGTTGCAAGATCATTTTCCATCTTTACAACCTTTTTTCCCATTTCTAGTGTACTATTTACACTTGATGAACCAAAGTTGACACCACTTAGTCTTGTGTTAGAGTACTTAAAATAAGTGTTGAAAATATCAAATGCAGGTTCTAGGTTTTGCAATAACAACTCATCAGTTTTGTCTTGCAAAAAGTAGGAATAAGAATATATATATATATATATATATATATATATATATATATATATATATATATATATATATATTCTAGTAATTATTATTAAAATTCTAAAATAGACATTTATACAATTTATATAAGACTAGAAAGAAAGTAGAGAATTCAAGTAATTTACACTCCAAACCAATAGAGTCTTCTTTTTTGAAACTTATTCTTCTTCTTCTTCATCTTCTATTCTCTAAATAGACCTTGTCAAAGTCCAATATGTTTTATAAATGGTCTCCATCAAATATACTATTAAATACTAGTTAACTTTATAATAAACTGCTAGATACTAGATTTGATTCTTTCCATTTAAATTATAATAGGAAGGTAGGACTTAGTGTCTAACATATTTTGAATGTTTTGATTACTAAGTAATGAGTTGTGATATCACTAAGAGAATACACTTAAATTGAATGTACATAAACTATAATTACTAGAATTTTTTGTACATTCAATTTAAGTGTATTCTCTTAGTAATATCACAAATGGTTACTTAGTAATCAAAAGATTCAAAACATGTTAGGCACTAAGTCCTACCTTCCTATTATAATTTAAATGGGAAGAATTAAATCTAGTACCTAGCAATTTATTCAACATATATGTATAAAGTTAACTAGTATCTAATAATATATTTGATGGATACCATTTATAAAACATATTGGACTTTGACAAGGTTTATTTAGAAGATGAAGAAGAAGAATAAGTTTCAAAGAAGAAGACTATTGATTTGGAGTGTAGATTACTCGAATTCTTTTCTTTCTTTCTAGTCTTATATAAATTGTATAGATGTCTATTTTATAATTTTGTAGAGACATAAGTAGGCTAGACTTAGGCCTCAATTGGGCTGATTGGATGACCAAATCATGAAGAAACATAGAGAAATTTAGCCAAGTCTTGAAAGAAGAGGCACATATGGAGCATGAAGTCACACATCACCTATAATAGGTCAAAAATAGTGTAATTTGGGGCACTCCTCTTTTGTCTTTGGATGTCCACTTTTGTTTGTTTTTAGTCCCACCTTTAAATTACCAACCTTGCAAGGGGAACTAGGACATTAATAAATAAGACCCTGTGCACAATGTACAACTCACCTTAGATGGATGAGAATTGAATTGCTTATAAAGCTTCTTGTTTTTGAGGTTAACAGGAGTAATCTTCTTCTAAGTTCTTCTTCAAGGAATCCTTCTTGAAAAAAGGAGCAATCTCAGTTTCTTTTACAAACTTGGATAGTTTTCAAAATTTTTTAATCTCCTTGAGTCTTCTGATGTGAAGACTAGAGAGGAGGCACCACCATTTTGGCACCAGGAGCTAGGTTGCAAATCTTTAAGAGATAAGTTCTCTTATTCTTTTTTTCTTGTTTACTTTTCTATCTTGTTCTTATTTCCTTTGAGTTTAAGTTGAATTACGTACTTAGAACATGGTATACACTATGTTTGTTGATTTTAGAATTCAATTTGAGAAATATTTTTTAGTTGCTTTTGAAATTGATTTAAGAAAAACAAAAAGCATTCTCCCAAAAAAAAAACAAAAACAAACAAAATCAGAGAAAAGAAAGAAAATAGTCATAATCGAGACATATAAAAGAGAAAACCAAAAACTTAAGCAACTCTCATCATAAACAACACTTTTGTGTGCTTGAATTGTTCTTGGTTCAACTTGCACTATTATTTTGTTTTATACTCAAATTTTAGAGTTATTCATTATAACTCTCTTTGTTGTGCTTATTTCTAAGTTTGCCTTCAATTTTTTCTTGCCATTCCTTTTGGAATTCTTTGAGTTTTTTTGTTGTGGTTTTAGATTGAAAGTTGCCCATTTCTAGTTCAACTTTTCTTGATTTTTCATCTCCTTAATCTTGATTGGAAATGGTTAACTCTACCATTGTTTTTTTGAGAGTTCGCCTCTTTCTAAGGTAGCATATTAGGTGTTTAATTGTTGTCATTTTCAATCAAGTAAAAGAGTACGCGTGTAGATAATCTAATGTAATTCAACAAAATTAGAGTATAAACATGATTAGTTAACCCTGAGTTGTCTCCAACAAATCAATTACAAATTTAATAAAACAAAGTTAAAAAATTGTCATCCTTCATCAGTTCACATATACACATATATCATTCATCCAATTTCCAAATTAGAAGTGAATTAACCAAACAAGTGTCAATCAATTCATTAAGTTCTTCACTTGTGTCCAAGTGTATACATGTGAAATTTTAGTCTTTTACCTCTTAAATTAAGCAAACAAGAAATGATGCAGAACAAAATAACTTAAATGAATTAAAACAAACTAAATGAGAAATTCAATTAAAGAACAAAATTAAATTATCAATAAGTATTAAAAAAAATTCCTAAACAGAAATCAAAATTCAAAATGACTATCATCTACTGTTATTTATTACCTAAATTGAAGAATAAAACTAAATTACACAGAACTTCATGATTTAATGTGAAGTCACAAGAAAATTAATCCGTAAAGGTTTAATCTTCCATGCAAAAGCAAAATGAAAAAAATTACAAAAAAGAAAATATAAAACTGAAGAAAATGGTGTAGTGAGGTCTCAAACTTCCCCTAGTGTGAGTATGTTGTGTATTCTTATAAGCTTTCTCTTCCCCACAAATTTCATATTCAAACATAGTTTTGTTTGCAATATTTTGTTTGTCAAATTTTTTAGATCTTATTTTTGAAATTTTATATATTTATTCTCCAACTCTTTATTTTAAATTTTATAAATTTTGTTTTTAGATTTTCTCCAATTTTTTTGTCAGATTTTGGTTTCAATTATAAATTAAACTTTGACTAATCGAATCCAGAATAATCTAGAACAAACAATTCATCGAACCTTAAACAATTAGATGGTCTACTGCATATATCAATTTATCTTTTCAATCTTTAAAGTATTTTATTTATCTTTTAAGCTCAAAATCCTAATTTTCCAAAACTGTTCTCAAAACATTCGCTTACACTTATAATAATAGTATTAAGTATTTTATTTACAAAAATTTCCCTAACATTCTTGCTAGCGTGTAGGTTATGGACAAATGTGACTTCAAATATGTTCACAAGCTTTTAACCAACCAAATAAAATCAGAAAATTTTCGGCAAAAACTATGATTTTGAAATTTCTCACAAAATCTTAAATAAAATATATGAAGAAGTTAAGATGCCAAACTATTAATGTTATGTTTGTTTCCAGTATTTTATTATAGATGAGGATTCAAAAATTTAGGAAAAACTATAAGTGTGAACGTGAAAACGAATTTGCAATGAAAGTTATTTTTTACACCTTCTCACTAAATAGAAAGAAAGAGAGAGAAAAAAAAAACCCAACGTAAAAGAAAAAAAAAAAAAACCCAACGTAAAAGAAAACAAAATTACAAAAATGTAAGATAATGGGGTTTATACAAGTATTAGTCAATTTATTAGGTTACTTTATCTAACGTAAGATAATCAATTGGTAATATAAAGTAATATAATTAATTATATTATATGATATAGTAAAATAATAAAAGTATAAATAATTAATAAAAAAATAATATTATTTAAGATAATAAAATTATAAAATAATATTAATGATAATAAAATTATAAAATAATAATAATAATAATAAAATAAAAAAGTAATAATAGTCAATTTATAAAATAATAATATCATAAAATAATAAAAAATTATCAAATAATAATAAAATGAATATTTAATATTTAATTAGAATTAATTTACAATACTAAAAATACTTTAATCATTTTATATATATTTTTTTAAAATTTATCAAATAACTCTAAAACTATCTCTTTAATTTTTATTCATTTTTATTATGTTTTCTTTAATTGAAACAATATCATCTGTCAATTTTTTTATTATTCTTTTTCTTTTCTTTTTTTCACTTTCTCATATCCACAGCCTCTTCCAAACACACCCTGAAATATATTTATTGTTATTCTAGGAAAGAGCCAACTTAATAGGAGACTGTTTCTGCATGTGCCTACTTAGAGTCTTTGTACCAACCTAGTGCAGAGAGAGTTGATATCAGAAAGTGACTAAGGTAGGTGCTGTCAATATTATTGCTAGCATAGTATACAATGCCACATGAATGAAATTAAGAAGGTAATGACAACACTAGTTGCAACTATTCATCCTGCCGGCCAATATTTGTCAAAAGAAAATTGATGAAGCTGCAATCACTCTTAAAATAGTCTTAATTAAGGTAAGATAAACTAATCATGCCAATTACAAACAAATGGTCATTGAAGTATCAGTCACAATGACCAGTTCCATTTCCGGCCAAAATCCTGAACAACTGAACTTACTCTTGCATTGAAATTAGAAACTCTATTTTATTCATAAACCACTTCATTTTTACTCCATATTCGTATTCTTCAGCAACAAAGCTCGTGATCTCGCATAAACTACTCTTCCATCAACCCCATATTCTGCCCAAATGAAAAGAGTTTCTCAATGGATAGCATTTGCCACATTCCTTTTCCTCCTAAACATGACCGGTTGTGTAGAGTATGAGGTCAAGAGAACACTGATACAGTTTCTGGCACAAGTCTCTGGTAAAGATGGCCAACAGAACTCCAGTTTGGTATGGAAACAAGACTCTGATCCCTGCAAGGGCCCCTGGCAAGGTGTACTCTGTGATCCTCAAAACAAGTCCATAAAGAAGTTGCTACTTGATAACCTCAATTTCTCTGGAACACTCGATCTTGCTATGCTTTGCAACTTGCAGCCCCTGGCAGCATCTCTCACATACCTTAGCCTTGATGGCAACAAAATTAGTGGGGGAATAGCATCTGAGGTTGCAAATTGCAAACAACTCACTCGCCTGCACCTAAGTGGAAACCAACTTGCTGGAGACCTTCCTAGTTCACTTGCTATGCTCAACAATTTGAAGAGACTGGACATTTCAAATAACCAGTTTTCAGGATCTTTGCCAAACTTGTCTAGAATCTCAGGGCTGAACATGTTCCTTGCACAGAACAATTACCTTGGAGGAACTATACCCTCTTTTGAGTTCTCTAATTTTGACCAATTCAACGTCTCCTTTAACAATTTCCGTGGCCACATTCCAAACGTGCATGGCTATTTCTCCGCTGACAGCTTTCTTGGTAATCCTGAACTATGTGGAGATCCACTACCAAGGAATTGCTCTGATCAGCCTGTGACTTATAGTGAGGCTCAGACATCAGAAAAATCAACGGGTACTTCTAAGGAGCAGATTCTTATGTACTCAGGCTATGCTGCATTGGTTTTCATCATTGTGCTTTTCATAGTCTTAAAGCTGTGTAGAAGAAAGAAGGGAGAGAATAAAGTTGAAGCATTGAATAATGGGGTAGGGGCCACTGGTGGTGGTGTTGAAAAGCCGAGCAATGTTTCAAGTGAATACAAAACTGAGGTGAGCAGATCTGAGTTTTCAGGCCCTTCTGAAAGTGGGATGGTTTCACAATCACTTGTAGTTCTTTCAAGCCAAGCGGCAATTGAAATGAGATTGGAGGACTTGTTGGGGGCCCCTGCAGAACTGATTGGAAGAGGAAAAAATGGAAGTCTTTACAAGGTGATGCTTGACAATGGGATAATGGTAGTTGTGAAAAGGATCAAGAATTGGACTATTTCAAGCCACGATTTCAAACAAAGAATGCGAATGCTGAGCCAAGCAAAGCACCCTCATGTCCTGGCACCTCTTGCTTTCTATTGTTCCAAACAAGAGAAGCTTTTGGTGTATGAATATCAGCAGAATGGCAGTTTATTCAAGCTTCTACATGGTAAATAAATATCACATTTTCCTTTTACTTTTGTACATGTGTTAGTTAGTTACACTTCCTTTAATGAACAACAAATGAGACATCCAAATTTATTTTTCTCTTAAATTTCACACCTCCTTAGTAGTACAAAAATTTGCAAACCTTTCAACAAAATTCTGCATGAAGTAGTATAACATACACTAAAACGTAGCATGTGCTATTCAGGTACTACAAAAGCCTTGGACTGGACCAGCAGACTTGGGATTGCAGCAACAATTGCTGAGGCATTAGCTTTCCTGCACCAAGGGCTAGGCCATCATGGTATAGTTCATGGTAATCTGAAATCCTCCAACATTTTGCTAAACAAGAACATGGAGCCATGCATAAGTGAATGTGGTATTATGGATATGGATGATCAAAGAGGTTCACCTTTTGGCAGTTCTAGTGATGCTGGTGCATTAGATATCTTAAAGGGAGATGTTTATGGCTTTGGTGTGATTCTTCTTGAACTGCTGACTGGTAAGTTAGTGAAGGGAAATGGGATTGACTTGACTGATTGGGTTCAGTCAGTTCTGAGGGAAGAATGGACAGGTGAAGTGTTTGACAAGTCCCTAATATCAGAGTATGCAAGTGAAGAGAGGATGGTGAATTTGCTTCAGGTGGCTATAAGATGTGTGAATCGTTCACCACAGGCTAGGCTAACCATGAACCAAGTTGCACTCATGATTAACACTATCAAAGAGGACGAAGAAAAATCCTTGATCTATGAAGTGTGATTTGGACTATCACATATTAATTTGGATAAACTTTTCCTTAATGTTTGTAACTCGTTTGCCAAAAAATATAGGATGAAAAAATAAAAGAAAGTTTTCTGTAAATTAATTAAATTACTATAATAAGTTGAAAATACCTAATCATTTTTCCCTCTTCAACAATGGACCGTGTCATCCCATTTATTTTATTATGAATTGAAGGTTTAATTAGATATTTAGTCTATATACCTGCCCGTACTTTTTCATAATCCTTCCACAAAAACTCTGCCGTCTAATATTTATATTTTTATTCTTATAATTATCATAATTTTGTATTTTAATTCTTATACCTAGAAGCTTTATGTTTTAGTCCTCATAATAATATTTTTTATGTTTTAATATTTACGGTTAAATGTCATGCAACTTCGTCAATTTCAATTTTGTGGTCATGTTAAAGTTATTTGACAAGTGCCAACAACTAATAAAAAAAATACTTGTATGCGTCTAAAGCTTATTTTTTAGGTATAATATGACTAAAATAAAGCATTTTGACAAATGTAATTATCAAAAGAAAAAGATTACTCGTGTAATGAGTAATACGTATAATTTCTAGGTATAATTAAGACTAAAACAAAAAGCGTGAGCAAGTATAGGAATTTTATTATGTATACACACACCAGAAAGCAAAAAGATTAGGACACGCAATAAATATACCAAGTGCCTCTCCTACAAGTCTGACCTTTGATGTTGGCACAGACACCTCAGCATCTGCGTGTCTAACTTCTTTGATGACCACTATAGCAAAATCATCTCCAAGTGGCACTGTGTGGAGCATCGAAGATGTGGGAAACACTCTCCCAATCGCCACCAATCGAGGAGGATCTCCAACAAATAATTTACACTGATATGAGGTATCAGTGTTGGTGTCCTCCTCCTTCTCCTCCTCGTCTGATGCAACACAATTCCCCTTTGTGCTTGCTCTCCCACGTGTAGGTACTACTACACCTTCGTGCAAAGGAGTATGCTGTTGTGATAACTCCTCCAATTCTCTTCTAATTTCACGTCTCAACTCATCTTTTATTTTATCTCGCACTTTTTGTTTTATTTGAGAGGTCATATAAAGCTTGTTTGACTTTATCAATCTCTTCTTTATCATTTCCTACCAATATTATATCATCTACATATACCAATAATGTTGTAAAAGATCCTTCAGAATAATAAATTAACAAGGAATAATCATTCATAGATTGAGTATATCCCGAATAAATTAAAAAGCATAACAAGTTAGCAAACCACTCCCTCCTAGTTGGTTTAAGCCCATGTAAAGCCTTTTTTTTAATTTACAAACTTGTCCTGCTTGAATAGAAGTCAATCTAGGAAGAGTAGCCATGTATACACTTCTTTCAACTCTGCATGTCTAACTGTTTCAATTATAGAAGCTATAGAAATAAGCAACCTTATAGTAATCATCTTTGCTACTGGAGAGAAAGTTTTAAGGTAGTCAACACCTTTTGTTTGTGTGTATCCCTTTGCTACTAATCTTGTTTCATATCTGTCAACACCCGATTTTGTCTTGGTAATCTTTTAAATTAAAGTATAATGATAAAAATGAATAAAGAAAAAATGAATAATAATATAAAAATATATATTTATTAGTTTAAGTTTTCTTGAAATAATAATAATAAAAAAATAAATAAAATTTGAATTTTTCCAT
>Ga0209489_101590_pt1 | contig 46839 bp, 28 predicted proteins | sample SiratrowhiteBW_FD_187527 | JGI IMG/M metagenome (GOLD analysis project Ga0209489, IMG submission 187527) | Root nodule microbial communities of legume samples collected from California, USA - Siratro white BW (SPAdes) (version 2) | ecosystem: Host-associated > Plants > Roots > Nodule | place... | reverse complement strand
AAAAAAAATAAAAAAAAAAAAAAAAAATAAAAAAAAAAAAAAAAAAACACAACCGTGATTATTTGAAATAAACAAAATTATCCATTTTTAAACAAGGATTATTTTTAGACAGAAAAAACAGAGCGAGGGAAGAAGAAGAACTGGGTTTGAATTTTGCAATTCTTTGTATAAAGTGTGAAGCTTAAACCCCAAACCAAAACCCTAACGAGGTTGGTTCCCTATTTCCATGGCTTCTCCGCCCAAATCCAAGTTCAGTGTCTATCAAAACCCTTCCTTTTCCGCCGTTCTCACTTCCAACAGTCTTCAACCTTCCAATTTCACCATTCTCTCCGTTCTCTCCTTCTTCTCCGCTTCCGCATTCGCCTTTCTCGCTATCATCTTCAGGTACACACTCACACTTTCCTCTTCACGCTATTATTAACAACTCACTCTATATAACATTATTCACACATTGCAGGGAAAACGGCTTCATCGACGTTTTGAGCTTCAGAACCTTTTCCCCTTTCACAGCTTGTGAGTTTCTCAACCTCAATTTTTGTTTTTGCGTTATTTTAATTAGGGTAATTTGCAATTTTTGATCTGTTTATTGAACTACTTCAGATTGGCTTGCCAAGACTCTGCAAGCTTTAGTGGGTTTTATCTTCATTGGAACTGTTTCTGCACTCTTCAAAATTGTGTTTCTACGTAGGGCTAGGTATGGTGGAGGTGTAGTTGCAGTTAAGCCTGTGTCTGATCCTAGCAGTGTTAATAGAACTGACATTTTGCTAACCAAACATCAACTAGGGCTTTTAGGAGTGAAACCCAAGGTTGATTTGGCTCAACCTGATTCTGCCAAGAAGCCTCCTAAGTCTAAACCCCAATTGCCTTCTTCAGATTTGCTTGTTCCCCTTCATCAGCCTATTCCCAGCCCCACTAGGGGTTCTTCATCTCGCATTGATGTGGATAGTTCAAATTCTAAAAGGGGTGCTGCTGCTGCTGCTCGTTCTATTGGTACTCCCTCCAGGTCTCCGGGATCAGCCTCATTGTATCTTGCACCTGGTTTGGTTTCGCCGCCAAGGGGTTCAAATGGAGTGGATTCGGTGGTTTCTAGTCCTTGGTCTAATAGGCGAGCCTCCTCTGCTAGTAAGATAACGTCAGAGGAAAAGCTGGAGAAGTTCCTTGCTGAAGTGGATGAAAGGATCAATGAGTCGGCGGGGAAGATGTCTACTCCACCTCCTACAGTTCCTGGTTTTGGGATAGTGAGCCCTAATACAGTTACAGGCTCATCTAATACCTCTGGAACTGCAAGACTTATGCCATTGAGGCCTGTGAGGATGTCTCCCGGATCTCAAAAGTTTAATACTCCCCCTAAGAAGGGTGAGGGTGAGTTTCCTTCTCCAATGTCTATGGAAGAATCTGTTCAAGCCTTTGAACATCTTGGCATCTATCCTCAAATTGAACAGTGGCATGACCAACTCAGGCAATGGTTTTCTTCAGTTCTGCTCAATCCATTGCTTAACAAGATTGAGACTAGCCACATCCAGGTACATTTATTCTTTATTTCTTTTGTGTTCAAATCACGGTTATACAATCAGGAAAATGTTGTTTGTGAAACTCATTATATGTGACAATGCTTTTCTGTTGCAAAGTATGTTTGACCTAAAATATTCATGGAGGGTTTCTGGACCTCTCATTTGTGTGTTCAGATAAATGGTGTAGAACTGGTTTTGGAGAATTAATTCTTGGTCAATCTACTTTCGTGATTGTGCTTATCCAAAGATATTGTAAGAACTACCCTTGTATGCTTAATTTGTAAAAATTACTTATGGTTTGATGTGTTATTACCAAGAAAAGGAAGTATAAAGTATATTATTTGACTAATATTAGCACAGAAAGTTGATCATTCCAAAAGTTTTTTCTTTTTTTAAATTTCAGTTCACAAAGTCTAAGGAGCATGCAATAATTTTTGGATGAACCATCCAAACTAAGAAAAATCAGTTTAAAACCCATTTTGGCATTGTATTCAAACGAGCTGGTACTTGTCAATTTATGCTAGAAGCCCATAACATCCAACATGATTGGAACATCAACCAAGTTAATTTATTACTCCTGGGTCTAAGATTTTCATATTCATAGGTTATGCAAGCTGCTGCTAAACTTGGTATTTCTATCACAATTAGTCAAGTGGGCAATGATATGCTGTCTACCCCTGCTACTTTGCCAACAATTGACAAGAATCAAGATTGGCAATCTGCGCTGTCTCTCAATGAAGATGCATTACTTCATCAGTTACATTCTACACTAGTGCTGGCCATAGATTCTTCCAAATGTATGTTGCTTCACATTTGTCAATTAAATGTGATTTTTGGTCTCGATTTGATTACTTTTCTGATAGCTTCTAAGCCCTTACAAATTTCTATTGGTTTATATTTGCACACAGCCAAGTTGTCTGTATCTAATATACAGCAGTCCCCACAGCAGGCTTCTTTAGTTCCTATCATGCAGGATTGTGTGGATGCTATCACTGAACACCAAAGGCTTCAAGCCTTGGTTAAAGGAGAGTGGGTTAAAGGTTTGCTTCCTCAAAGCAGTGTTCGTGCTGATTACACTGTGCAAAGGATCCGAGGTAGACAGAATTATGGATATATTGCTTTTATTAGTCAGTGTCCTTCGTTGGATTTCCTGAATAAATTGAAGCAGAAGATCATTAATCTAAGCTTGGTTTTATGGCCAGCATATACCAATATAACCCAACTTTAGTTACCTTGTTTTAATTTTCAGAGCTTGCGGAAGGAACCTGCTTGAAGAATTATGAGTATCTTGGAAGTGGGGAGGTTTATGATAAAAAGAATAAAAAGTGGACTCTTGAGCTGCCTTCTGATTCCCACTTGCTGTTGTATCTGTTCTGTGCTTTCCTAGAACATCCAAAGTGGATGTTACATGTGGATGCTATGTCTTACGCTGGAGCTCAGTCTAGCAAAAACCCATTATTCTTGGGTGTCCTTCCCCCAAAGGAAAGGTTTCCAGAGAAATACATTGCTGTAGTGTCTACTATCCCTTCTGTGCTGCACCCTGGAGCATGTATTCTAGCAGTTGGAAAGCAGGGTCCCCCAATTTTTGCCTTGTACTGGGATAAGAAACTGCAATTTTCTCTTCAGGTCGGTAATGCCTATGTAGCCCCTCGTTATCCTTACATCAAATACTATTAAACCTTATTTTATACTACTGTTATTTAACCCACAATACTGTTGTTTTCATGCATATTTATACATTGTGAACGACTACACATGATTTTCCAATAGATCTCTAATCAACCAGCTCTATGTTAATTTTTATATTGGTTTGCTAACAGCTCTCTATTTGTCAGGGAAGAACCGCACTTTGGGATTCCATTTTGCTTCTGTGCCATAAGATTAAAGTTGGGTATGGAGGTGTCATCAGGGGCATGCATCTAGGTGCTACAGCTTTAAGCATTCTCCGGTTTATGGAAACAGAATCTGAAGATTAAGTTCTGGGTTGACAAACCAATCCCTTCTATCAACATTCAGCACGCTGACTTCAACTTTTGCAACAAATTGTGCATTTCTTGAAGTCAGACTTTGCAGGAAAGAACACGCTGGAGGTGAATTCCTGCTGATCGAGTGTTGATTAGAATTATGCTGCATCCTGTATTCTAGATGCCTTTACCATGACCAACTCAACGATTTCACTGTATCTGGGATATTGGACTGTGAATAAAAATTTAACAGTCTCTTTGTTTAAGCCTCCTCCCCAAATGCAGTTCGCTCAATACTCGATATTATTCATTCGTGGAAAACAAGTTATGTGGTTGAAAAACTAGGACAAAAAGCAACTGTACAAGAGCATATTTTTATATTGATCAATTATATGCTCTTACTATCTAAATCTTATTTATTTACACACTAACACAAATTGATTGTTATTTCAATGATATCTTAAATATTTAGAAACGTAATGACTCTACACGATTACATCGTGTCCTTGACAAGCAAAAGCTTTCCTATTCCGTTGGCACAGCCAATTGTTTCTGATTTTTGCGCTCAACACTACCAAATCATGTTTGAGTTTTATTTTCACCGCGTAAGTTTCATCCTTTTGATCTTGTTATTGTGACGTGCTAAGGTGGGAAGGTAACCATAGAAATTTTTTATTGAAAAAATAAATAAAATAATTAAAATCAAAATGTAAGTTAATTACTGAGATTGAAACCACAAACCAAATATTTATTCAGACGTGACTCCGGTTGTGTCTCACCGTTTTTTCATTAGCTTATCCTTCTTTCTCTGTTGCTGAATCATGTACCAACAATTCAAGTAATTTAAATGAGCATGATATGGTGATGGTATCCATAACCACTTCAGTGTCTAACATAACATCCATCAGTTAGACGAGCTTAAAAATTATTTTTAGTCCTCCCTTCCGTCGCCCTTTCCAATAAAGCAAATGACAATCAAATTCCATTGAATATGTGTAGAAGATAAGTTCACATCGATTACGTCTACAAGTAAAAATTGTAAAAATCTCATTGACGAAAAATTTTAGCTTACCCGTATTAGCAGTATACTTGTTTTTTTATGAAAATATTAGTAAAGTTCAACGGATTTAAGTATTAAGACATTATAGATTTATGTTAGCAATTTAATCCATAATAATAATAATAAATATAATGATATATGAGTTTTCTACATTAATTTTTTTGTCAGTACGACGAAGCATATTATCGACTTAAACAAGGACAATGAAGCTTGTAATCTTGAGAAAAAAAAAAAACAGAAGGAAAGAATGAGTATTAAAGCATTTATTTTTGGCAATTAAAGGTATCTTGACTATTAATTTAATGCTAGCGTATGAATTTATATAAAAATACAGCTATTCTATAGAGTATTATCCTTCGTTAACTTAATTTTATTAGATTTAATTCATCGAGTTATCAAATATAAAAAACGACAAAGTATACATTCACAATTAATTAATAAACTAACTTCTATATTTAACCAATAATTAATAGTAAATACGCTTGACTTTCTCACTTTATAATACTGTAGTCAAATCCAACTTTCATATAAAGAAAAGGCAGTATTACAAAATTGATTGCGCCTTAAACCATTCTCGATTTATAGAAGGCAATAAATAACAATACAAGATCCCTAACACTCACAAATAATGATAGCCTCTAATGGCTACTAGTAATTCAATGGAAAAAGTACCCGCTCCCTATTCAGGCACTCAAATGAGGTGAACTAAGAACACTGGCTGTTGGCTTGAGAATAATCTCCAATGGAAAAGACCTGTAACAGCATAACTTAAAAAATGGACGCTATGGAAGCAACGAAGATAAGATACAAACAATTGTTAGACCCTGTAGGGCCATGCATCACAATGCAATGGCTGATCATTTCCTTGGTTTTGATCGTTTCTTTTGTTTCTTATATTGTTCATATAGCTGCAGCGATAATTCAGTCCTGTCCAGCTCTTTTCTCAACCTTTCATTCTCCTTGATGTCATGATGAACCATAAAATGGGAACTAAATTTCCTCTGCAATTCATTGTCATCAAATGAACTCATTACAGTTGTAGAACCAATGGAAGGTGATGTAGCAGAGCCATTTGTTCGTTTCCGCTTGTTATTTAATTTTATAGTGCCACTTTGTTGTGTGAAACATAATTCCTGGTCCAGAGACATTTCCTTATAAGCTAGTTGAGGAGAGGACTTGGATAAAAGGACCTGGTTATGTGCAGTACTCATACTTGAAATGCCCGAGGCCAGTGTTGATATAGCTGGATGATAATGGTTGGACAAAAGATTGAGTTCCCAAAGTACTGAGGCAAGGGCACCACTTAAATTGGGGTCTGTGGAATATGGTAGATATTTCTGCATATCGAAGAGTGAGACAATCCATTAAAACAGGAAAAAAAAAAATGCTCCACAGTAGAATATTTTGCAATGAAATTCACACGTTTTGCATTTAATCCGGTTACTTTCCTGAAAATGCTTTATATAAAGGAAGCATTCTCCCTATTTCCGCTTTCCCTTATAATTATATAATGTTCTTGTCATTTCATCATCATTAATCTCTAAACAAAAGATCATAGGCTTTGTATGTCAGGATTTTGAACTAATGCATAATTATTGTATTGTTACTCTATTAGCTATTGCACAGTCCAGAAAATAATTGTAGTGCACTTGTCATAGATCTAAAGGTAATTTAATAACCAGTAACATACTGAAAAGAAACACGGGAACTACCAAATGCATTTAACCTAGCACATACAAATGTAACCAGACATGTCTGTAACAAAAAAGATTGCCCATTTTCGCAACATATATTCTGACAAACCTACGTAAAAGTTATGCTTAACTTCGTATAAATTCAACTTCAAAATTCATTTCAAAGAGAATACCAGTAACAGATATTTAGAAGGAATGGAGGACTTCCCTGTTTTGCAATACCCAGTTTAATTTCAATATTTCTTTTACTATTCTTCAAATGTTAGTTTAGGCTCCACTATACCTTACAAAACTGATTTATAAAATAATGTTTATGCCTACTTATTTATTCGAATCATATTTCTAGACATATAAGATCTCAAACACATTCCTCGCTTTGAGAGTTACACATCTTGAGCATATGGCTACATATTTGTACTTGATCCAATAAAAGCCCAATAGCGAGTGATATGATATGATAGACTTAACAAATCTAGTTAGGATAGACTTTAGAATGTGAGTTTAAGCTTATATCAACTCCACAAAGCCCACTTGTGAAATAAAATTTGCATGCAGTTAGATACTCTATTTTAGCTATACCTCTAGATGATTTCAGATCTACAACGTCTGCACTCTTTTTGACCACCCTCTTCTCCATATTTAATTAAATTTCTCAACCCATAAAAAGAAGAGGAGAAAAAATGACGCAAAGATTATGCACTTAATGCAAACAAAATAACAATGACAGAAGCTTACAGGAATTGTGCCAGAAACAGAGCCTCCTCCAATGTCATTTTCCAACAAATTTCTGCACTTGACATTCTTCTGAAGGAGATGCTTTACTGTGACCAAGGCTGAAATGGGTTCAAAGGAAAACTAAACATATTAGCATGTTTCTCTTTTCTAAATATTTCCTGTTTCGTGTTACCAAAGGTAGCAGTGCATATGAAATTGAAGGAAAAAGAAGGATGGAGCATACCAGCCATGGTATCTGCTGATCCAACATACAGTGAAAATGTTGCTAATCGTTTTATAAATGCAGCAGTCTTTTGCATGTCATGTTGCTTATCATCGCACAACATTATCTTCAAAGCTTCTGCCAATACCTCTCCTTGATCTCTGTTTCATAAATATAAAGCAACATCGGTTAAGAATAAATATTTAAGGATGGTTTTAATAGTGGAACTGATTGCAAGTGGTACAATTAACCTAACAAATCTCATTAGAATAGACTTTAATATCTTAAAAAGTAGATTTTAAGCCTAATGCAACCTCACATCATTGAATTTTTAAGATGAGGTCCACACTCACTAATATACTATAATTTGGTCATATATCAAGTCAACATGAGATCTCTAAAAATATACTTACTAATGAACGTAAACTAGCATGGAAGACAACACACAAGAACAAATACATGAATATCATACCAACATAAATGATCTAGCCTGCATGTCTGGTTGATTTTCAGCAACAGAAAATACCGGTAATTGGCAAAAACATATTGGAAAAAAAAGAAAAGAAAAGGGTGACTTCAGGATATTGTATTTTAAACAAACCTTCCTGGCCTGTATTCAAGTACAAGATTGTAAAGATGGACAAAGAAGTCCTGTAAATCAACATTCAAGGCATCAAGATTGTTCCTCATCACTTTAAAAGCAACAATGCAGCATTGGAGACGTTCCGATACGGTCAAACATTTAGAGCACTTGTCAGAAGTGTTGCCCGATTTGCCACTTCCAGAAGCAAGTACTTTCAGATGGTTCATTAGATCACCCATGAAATCAAGGTCAATCAGATGTGAAAATTTCGCCAGTCCTTTCAGACAAGGAGCAAGCAAAGGGAGGGGTTCCACAGCAGCAGATAATGCCTCAGCATTAGCTTCAGGCCTGAGCAAAAAAGTGAGGAAAAATTATTAAACTATCATGACAGAAAGTGATTAATTGTCATCCAGAAGTTACTTAATGATCAACACAAACAAAAATTAAGCACGAAATATTGACACAGAAATAAAGTATCCAATTCATGGAGAACAGGGTTTTATAAACCCAAGAAAACCAATATTTCCCCCTGACATAGTAATTCACGCAATACAAAACACACCTGGCACCTATGGACTGCATTGTATGCTTCAAAATACGAAAGTATGTCTCAAAGACGGCAGAGAGTGTTTCAGTTTGCATCTGTTTCCTCTCCATAACATCCGGGGCAAAGGATGCAGCCTTATAATCAGCTTCGACCTCCTCTCTTGTCTTAGAAATCAATTCTTGCCTACTTTTCTTTCTATCATTTTCCACCGACTGATTTGATGCCTCAAAGTGTTTCCTTTTCTTACTTTTCTTATCTTTTAATTTCTGATCCTCTTCTGTCTTTCCAGACTTCAAGAGATCCTCATTAAATGAAAGGGACAAGAAAACCTGAAAAGGTATGGCAACGAAGAAACATTACTGAACAGCTCCACTAAACATTCCACATAAAATAAAATAAAAATAGGTTTCACTAAAACAGCAACAGGACACAACTTGATTTGTGCCTTTTAAAAGAAAAACCTTTTTTATTAAAACATGTCTAAAATGATAGAAACTGATTTTACGACAAAAAAGTAAAGTAGAAACTGATTAGAGAAACAGAAAATTGATGAAGTATAGATTTCAAACTAAAGATAACACTTTCGAGGGAGTGGGTCGTACATCAACAGAATCTGGGTGCAGTTGGCAATTGTAAGCTTTAACATAATCGGCAATCAATCGAACAGCCTCAACAGTAACTTCACCCCCATGTTTACCCTCATTTGTAAAGAGTGATTTAATCGTGGAACAACAAAGTTTCCTGTTGAAAAGAAACAAGAACTTTAAACCAGGTATACAGCAATAACTAGCAAGTGTCATGCAATAAAAAAAAAAATCATTATCCATATTAAGCACAATATAACTCATAACCCACGAAGTATTGTCTTCCAAAAAGATTCAGGGGTCAATGTTAAAAACAGAAGCTAAGTAAACAAAACATTATGTCTTTACACTACTTGAGAAATTGAAATTAGAAGTATGCCTGAGTTTCTGACCCAGCTTCCAGGGGAAAGAGAATTATGTTACAACATAGAATCATGGAATGAAACATGGTATTTGATTATGAAATTTGGCAACAAGTTCCTGTGGTAAAATTTATTACTGATTACACGCCTCAAGCATGTATTATTCTACACAATAGTTGTTTGAGTGGACAGAGACACAATGATGTTGAAACATGCTAAAACCTCAAATGCAACTTCAAGAATAATATTCACTCTCTACAATTCTTTTTGACAAGGTATTATTTCCAAAACTTGGTAAAATATTCTGTATACTCCTCACTCCAAAACACCTTAATCACAAGGAATTAATTTGAACACATTAACGAAGGACTAAAAGGAACTTCCATTAAGAAAGAAAATGCGTTTTTTCTGTACATTTATAAATTCCAATGATCAGTAAATCATAGACAATTTTTACGTACACTAAAGAAGGCAGACCTAGCATTTTAAATTTTAATCCAACAAGAACCCAATTACCACAGACTTTTTGTCTAATCACCAAAATAGAAGCATACATAGTTTCCTTCTCTGATGAATAAGAATAACATTTACAAAATTAATTTCACGTTTTCCATGGGAAATTCCATAAAATTCAGGAGAAAGTTTATAATTATGAAGAATGATCAACAGCAAATATACAATAGAACCTTATAGCCTCATCAGTAGAGCTTATGTTTCTGATAGTAGCCTCCAACAAACTTTCACGAAAGTTGAAATGGGGATTTGCATCAAGCAAAGAACAAATACAACGAACTGCTACATGTTGAAATAAAGGCTTCTTCTCTAAGGCTACTAGCCTTTGCAAATATGCCTGACAACATGACAAAAAAAAAAAAAAACACACATCTTAGCAGCATAAATATCAACAAAGTTCATATTTTGTAAAAATTTCAAACAATGTCTCAAAAAGGTTGACCAATGGAGGAAGTAGATTAAAAAAAAAGGCAACAACCATCATTGCAAGCACAGGAACTGGAAGTTATATATGAACAGAATAACTTGATTCAGCTAAATAAAGGAATCTTAATATGTTGCATAACAATTTAGCATGAACGTGAACCTTGTATGCTGAAAGAAGAGTAGACTCATAATATCGCATCTTTCTAACAGTCTTTGAAACCTTCATTTCTAGTTCCTTTTCAGTAGGAAGCCTGATCCGATAACTGCCACATTGCATGCATTACCATGAAAGTTGAAACATTAAAAATGGGATTAATGTTGATTTCAAAGCCAAAATAATCATAATATCGTTACATATAAACTGTGTATTATAATATATAACTTCAGGCAATACCCAGGGACAATATCTTTGAAAACAGCCAAGAGGGATAGAAGTCCAAGTTTAACAATGGTATGATCGTTATCTTTAGATAATTGCACCATCTCTTTCAGAAATTTAATGTTGGACTCTGGATCTGTAAGCAAGGCATTCCCCAATTCTGCAAGTTTACACTTCTTGCTTTCAAATGCCTCCTCAGCTGTGAGATCTTCCTTTACCTCAGCCTAAACAAAGCAACGAGAGTATACCAAAAATTATGCACAATATCTAGTTTAATAATTTTTAGCTTTGTAAAAAGTGTAGGCAGTTCAAAGTAACATGATATTCACAATTAATACAAAAATACAGTTATTTTCACTTTAAGAGGAATACTTGCAACACAATATTTCCTGAACATTCTATTATTAGGTGAACTTCAGTGGAACGTGTATCCTATTAAATAACACTCATAAAACAAACTTTACTTAGTGAGTCACATGAAAATAACTTAACAATAGTGTGCTGATAGCATTTCTCTGTTTTTAATGGATATCATTGTTGAAGTATACCTCTGCTTTTAATGGATATCACTTCGCTACATCATACAAGAGATAGCACTATGAACACATAACGGAAGTGACATGCCATCACATTTATGATAAAGGAAAATATAACTTTAGTACCTTAACAGCGAAATGCATAAAGACAAAAGCTGAAAACATGCAAAATATCAGCAATTTAAATCATCAAACTTGCAATTACTAATAGATCCTTCATAATGGTTATCAAACCCGTGGCGAGTTGGTTCACTGGTCACAAGTCAAACTGTCTCCAAACTAGTTTATTGGTGGACTGGGAGTAGCCTCGGTTCACTCATGGAAGATTTGTGAAAACATGGCGTTTTGAAAATCCATATCATAGAGAACAATAGGGTTGGGTCGCAACTTATCCAAACAGAAACAATGTACCTCCAGCTCCACGATCTGATTCCACACTTCGCCTCTAGCCGCCACTGTTTCACGTCACATTGTCTTTGCACCATGTTATTTTTTCTGATTTTATTTTTTTATGTTGGGTCTGTTTTCTTCTTAATTTGCTTTTAAAGATTTATTTGTATTACATGTTTAGTTGTGCAAATTTTACAATGTTCAGAAGTGGGAGATAACATTGAGGTTGAGCAAGTTCAAGATAAAGGTAGAAATGTTTACTTATCTAGACTAAGTTCGACTGATCCAACATTAGATACATTTGGTTCTGTAGTTTATGATGTCAATGCTGATGCACACTTTTCATCCGAGGATCAGCCCTTGATGGTGATGAAGAAGAAGAAGATCTTGGAGATAAAGTCATCAGAGAATTGGAAACAGAAAATTGAAGACATTTTTCCATCTTTAGTTATTTAATTGTAATCACCTTAAAATTTATGTTCTGTAATTCCATGAACATATCTATTTGGTGTAGTTTGAACTTATATAGTAGTCATGTAAACTACTAAACTTAGTTATTTTAGAACTATGAAATTCTTGTTTACTATTTTGATTAATTACGATGTTGAGATGTGAATTATTATGGTATATATTTATTTTTCATATAGTCTGTGAATCAGATCTATGAGTCAGAGTCTACATAACTCATGAGTCTAGATCATTGTCAATGCACGGTGTTCTTCGACTTGTTACTCTAAATGGTGAGGATATTATTGACAGTGAACTGATATTAGGCTATTTACACAGAGGAATGGAAAAAATAGCAGAAAACGAACAATTATGCAATATCTGCCTTATGTAATACGTTGGGACTATTTAGCTATGTTCACAAAAGCAATAACTGTAAATGGACCAGAACATTTGGGAATTATTCAAGTACCTAAAAGAGCCACCTATATCCGTGTAATAATGATGGAGTTAAGCCATATAGCTTCTCAACTACTAGGACCTTTTATGGCAGATATTGGTGCACAAACCCCTTTATTTTATATTCAGTGAAACAGAATTCATATATGATTGATCTATTTGAAGCTGCAACATGTATGAGAAATAACCTTGTTCTCTATCTAAGAAGGGCCTAATGATCAAACAACAAATAACTATTTATGAAAAACAGTTACAAATGTGTGACACATGATTCATCAGAACGTTCAAAAAGCAAGCATTGGATGATTAAGAAGAATTTTACTTTTGTTATCATTTCATCTGTATCTTTTTTTACAAAGCATTCCATTGAAAATTGTTACAGTATCAGATGTGAAAAAGGAAACGAGCTTTGAGAAACCATAAAAGAACTAAAATGGTTTTTAATTTAATTGCATCATACCAGCACTGCTGCTTGTGGTGTCTCTTCCACTTCTGCTTTGGCCACTTCTCTCCCTTGTTTTTTGGCCTCTTTTCTCATTTTCTTAAGTTTAGCTCTCTTTTCAGCCTTAGTTAGCTTCACCATACCTCCATCCGCATTGGCATCCTCCGCAGTTCCCTCTTCACTTAGATCATTTTCTGATACAGTCTTCGTAGCTGCAGAATTGTGAGAACCCAAGCACTTGATAAAAGATCTAAAAAAATCAAGAATAATTTGTGATAGCAATGCATATCTTGAACACTAGATACCTGTCCGGTAATGGATTTTTCCATCCAATGTCTTGATTGGAAGAGCATCTACACGATCAACCTGCAAACCAGTTTCTTCCTTTTCTTTCTTGAGAGCATTTTTTTGCATGCGTTTCTCATAAAGTTTCTCCAATGCATCATCCTTGGCATCAGCAACCCGAGTAACATGCCTAAGGATATGCGAGAATGTCATTTTGTAAGTAACCTTATCATATAAAACTCATCACAATATTCATTGACATAAGCTGATAGGTTTCCAATTTCTATAAAATCAGGACAACCCAGTACGGGGTACCTGCAGACCCAATATTCCGGGACCACCAGAGTTAGCTTAGGTGGAAAATGCGGAAGAAGGAAAGAGTTAGTTATAGAGATAGACGAGTAGAAGTTGAGGTTACGTGTAAAGTAACGAGAGAGATATGTAGGGAGAATTTTGGCTAGTTGCTTTTTATTAAGCAGAAAAATAGTTTCTCTGAGGAGCTTATGCTCTGGGATTACAGAGGTTCTATTCAGTATAGTTTTATTTTCAATCTAATCTATAATACAAATCTCTACCTATATTGCATTGGGTTCCTATCATAGGCTAAACAGTTAGAATAAGAAAACACTTCCACTCTAGAGAGGTAACAGTTGCCCCCTAACCCTAAAAATTCAAATAGCAGGCTCAAGAAGCTCTTTGTCAGAGTAAAAGAACCGATCAAAATGTTAACATGCAAAATAATAATAATAATAATAATAATCTTTCATTGTCACTCTAAAGCTTATTGCTATGGAAATATTTGAACGATAAGTCTGCAAAAATTTTCCATCTTGATAAAAAGTGAAAGAAAATATTTCAGATATTTTCCCAAATTATGCACCTAACAGTCAAAGCGGACGATAAACAAGGATAAGTCAGGTTTTTCAATACTTACACAAACTCAGCTACAACGGAAAGGTTTCAAAGAGGCAAACTGTGCAAATTTATAATTTTCTCTATTTATAAATTGCAACAAAAACTTCGAAATTTTCGGTAACAATTTACACAAAATGTAGCATTGGAAGTAAGGGTGCCATAAAATATTATGAAAACAGAATACAGAGGATTGGAAGAAAGAGTCGAACTTTGTGATTGAATGGGTGTCCAAAGTGGAGAGCAGGGAGGCATAGCTGCGATTCTCTTTGATGAATTGGAGGTCCTCGTCGGAAACCTCAACTTCGTCGTCTGGAACCTCCGGCGGAAGGTCCGGCGGAAGAACGACTTTCTGCTTCTTCTTCCCCATCGATCAGTTAGGTAGCTCGTGCAACGTGCAACGTGCAACGAGCGAATGGTGTGCGCGGAGGTTCAGAAGAAGAAGGGGAAGAAGCGGCGGCGGCGGAAGTATGAGAAAGGGGGGCAGGGTAGCGCGTGGTGCAAACCTGTTTGTAAAATGCGACAAAAAGAAGAATTTGCATGCGGCGGGTGTGTTAGTGTAACACTATGACACTATTACTAACCCTGTGATGCAGTTTTTTTTATACTTAAATATTATGTCAAGTAAAGAAAATACGTTGTAATTTGGTATCATATTACTTAATTTCTAGAAAGTATTTAATGTAATCTTTTTCTTTCTGTCTATATTTATATCTTATATATTCTCCTTTTAATTTAATCTTTTATTTTATTTTGTGATAGCCTTTCGTTTGCATGTACAGTTTTTCATTGATATTTATTTTCTTAAAAAGATATAACAAGTTTATTTCATTTTATTAGATTAACATTAATATTATATGTTCTAATGATTTCCATGTAATTTTATTTATATTCAAACTAAAATGGAATTTGATAAGCCTTGGATACAATTGAATGAGATACATTTTAATACTTACAATATTATTGAATAAGTTCTAATATTAATCTCATTCTATAAATATAACAACCCTACCGTTTTTATATAATTATTTTCTCTGATATACTTGATTAACATTAATACGAGTAATCAAATTACTTCGACCAATTTTCTATGGATGGAAAAATATTAGTCAATATTATATTTATGAAAAGTGTCCATAGTAATTTATCCAATTTACTTTGATTTTTCAACCCTTATAGTTTATTTACAAAAATCTAATTTTTTCCAGATTAAATATATGATACTATAAGAAACCTTAAACGGATACATTACATTCTTAACAGTCAAAACATTTTTCTAGATGTGATTTTCTAACTTTCAATCACGTCCATGCAATTACATCCGAGGGCTGAAAACGAAAGATGCAGGAGAGGGTCCGTGTCCATCCTTGTCTACTCTCAATCAAGCAAACAAAACATGTAGTCAGACGGGGAGCCATTTCTAATGACTATGTTACGATAAATAAATATCAACGTCCAGATGTCACGAGGCATGATCAACAACATAAAATTTTAGAAAAACGACGAGTTTAAGAGAAACAATATCTTTGATATAACTGTTTGAACTGATATGGCTAAATCATTTACAGGTTATTGCTCTCCGCAGAGACAAAAATGCAGATATAATGTCCCACCAAATTTCAAAGTTTAAACTCAGATTCGAATGATCAACTATACAATAAAACCAGCAGTATACCCCAGCACACCCTCATTGAAAATTGATGGGAATAGCTCCAGCTTGGCCTAAGGAGAATTTAGATATCAAGCACAAAGAATCATTACAACCAACATCCTTGTCGATGGGGTGGGTGCAAGCATTCTGGGAGGGTAACTTGTAGCTCTGTTCCACCAGAGATGCCTTAGACCACATATGTATTAACTGCCATTTCATGAGGACCAAAAATGCCTCTCAACTTTCTTCAGTTAATAAATACGAAATCTGGTGTTAAGAAGAGTACCTAAAGTTTTTGAGACACAAGGTCTGACCATTACTCTGAATCCGAATCAATAGAAAGGTACAAGCGGGGTCTTACAGAACGTCTTTGGCGAGGAAATGAGAAAGGACTATCTGACCTTTGCCTACTTGGCCTGTCAGATCTAACATCATTCATCCCAAGGAGTAAAGAAGCTGCATAGACAGAAATAACTAATCAAGAAAAATAATGGAAGAATAAAAAAATGTCCAAACTGCATTAACTGTCACTATCTCAGAAGTAAAAATGCAATTATCTGATAGGCAGCAGAAAAGGGGAGCCGAACACAATGAGGAAGGTGAGGAGAATGGAGGAAGATGCAAATGCATGTACGATATTAGGAACACCAACCTCCTCAACTTTGTTTAGAGGTTAACATCCTCAGTACTATCTAGTAATAAAAGTAACCATTTATAGTTTCTATCTGGAAAAGCAAATTATGAACATCTGGCTGATTTAGGAATAGAGTTTTAAAAAATCATTTTTCTGTCACAAGGATATGATGCAGCAGCAGATTAACACAGCCGTATAATGTATCTCGACAAATCCACAACTAAACATTTGAAGGTTTCTAACCATTTAACAGAAGGTATAGCAGTGCTCGATGCAAAGAAACTGAATACCCAGCTTCGAATCCTCCTTCACAGCCCCTCAAATAAACTTGATATGAAGCTTAGGAATGTACTAAAGATCACGCATGAAAGAATTAAACCCACCAACTCAAAAGGCTTACAAAATATATTCCATCTACGACAGAGACACAGAGATAGCAGAGGCAGACAGGTGTCCAGAAAGAGTATTAAACATCCACTATAAACTAAAAAAATTGAGTAAAAAAATATTATGCACTTAAAATTTTAGATGATTTTAGAATTTTATGTGTATACTTTCAAAATGATATTATATCTAAAAATGTATGTATATTTATGAACATACTCTGAGCCAAACTTAAATGTTCCTTTGGGCATTTGAATTTTTATGGTATTGTTGACAATTTATTCGGCTTTATATTTAGAATCTAGAATATTTAGATGAATTAGGGAAAACGTTTATTTCATGTATTCTGATAAAATTTGTTTTTTTACATATTTTATGTTTTTTTATAATTAGAAATTCGAAAACAAAATAATTCAACCCAAATAAATTTGGATTGATATGGATATAGATTTTGAACCAATACATATCCGTTGATATGATAAAAAAGTTATATTAGATCAATTGTCATCCCTTAAAATCAGTCTAATCCAGCTCAAAATCCAAAAATACCCTTCATAATATGGGCTGAGAACAATTGACGGTGATAATCGCAAGACAAACTCTTGAACCATTCTCAAACTATTGATTTTACTTGTAGCGGTTTAAGAACAAATAATTAATAAAGAAAGATAATTTGGCTGTTCAAAAAAGAAAGAAAGAAAGAAAGATAATAGAAGTATTTTCTAATGAAGGCTGTAATAACATGTATTTAACGAAGACAGCTAAACTAACTCTTTGAATATGCAAGTAATATATTTCTTTACAAAATTAAAAAAACTTCCATATCAGTAGCCAAGGTCTTGCCGACACAAGCCCTTTGGACTGAAGTTAAACAATCATAGTAGAAACTAGAAACTGTTACATTTCAAATATATACACTTACTATCTGGTAAATTTAAAAACCACCAAACATTGTGTTCTTTTAAGTACAATTAGGATGTGTATGCCTGTCCTAAACCTTAAATTTCCTAAGGCTATGTTGCCTTTTGTAACAGGAATTATATTATCAAATTATTTGATATCTTTTTATCATAAAATCTCACATCAATCAAAATTCCAACATATCTTTGATGGTATATTATAACAAGGAACAATAACACTTTTTATTTTATAAAAAGTAACTTTATTTCTTTAACTTCTACTAATTTAAAAAATATGGTCAATTACGCATCAAAAAAGAACATGGCCAATTCTGCTTCATTAAATATTTTTTATTATTCTCTCCATTGAAAAAAGTGCTCCAATTACCAGCTAGTCACTAAAAGAAAATAAGGAATATTCTGATTCAGTAAGGTCAGAGCAACGAACCAGTATCATCCAAAGTATTTGTGCCAACATCTCTGGTTGGGATTTGATGTCTAGAATTCAATCCATTTTGAGTAGAAGCATCACCATTGCTACCACCAGCACCACCTCCAAGACTAAGGGATATCCAATCCTCCTCGGTGCAGACACCATTAGCCACATTTGCCTGATCTCTCAAATCATTCTGAATGGATGAGTCTGCTGGTCTAGTGGGGAGAAAAATCTGAAGTGAAGGATCATCACCACCAAATGCTAAAGGATTGTCCACCAAACCACCATTCAAATCAGCATCCAACCGACCAGCAGAGGAATCTTGCAAGATACCACCAGATCCCAAAGCAGTATCAGGAGCTAGTGCATAACCATTTAGTGATGAAGAGCAATTCACAGGACCATGTTGCAGATGGACCAAAGCATCTGACACATCAGCATCAGAACCAAATAGTTGGAATCCAGGACCTGCCTGACTTCCAGAAGGCATAGACCACAAGGAAGACATCCCAAAATCATCATCATTGGGAAAGAGTCCTAAGCATGAATTTCCACCAAGATTATGATCTTCAGTATATGAATCAACTATTACAGGTGGCTGTACAGAATAACCATCTGTAGCATCATTTTGGTTGTTCCTATATGCAATTGGTGGAGATACCAAAAGATCATTGTCTTCTTCAGAATCACTAAGAACAATAACTTCTGCACCGCCCACCTGAGCAGAAGTGTCATGTGCAGTATAATCATATGCTAAATCAACATTATTGAGACACAGAGAATCTATTTCAATGCCAGTTGCAGGGGAATACTCAATATTCCCACCACCACCCTGATTTACACTAGGATCGTCACCATCCCGGCCACTTCCAGTAGCACTGCTGCTCATTGGAATAACAACCTGTTCGGGATTTCCAAAAACCCCTTTCAATTTATTACCAGAAGAGGTGTTTGTGCCCTCAGGTTTACTGACTTCCCAAACTCCATTGCGATTCTTCCTGATGCCAAGTTTTAAACCAGTTGGGCTGTCAGAAACACCTTCCTGTTTGACCTGCTTCAATGTATCCACTCTCTTGAAATCTCCATCTGCTGAAACGCATGGGGACCCATCAGGAAGATGCCACTGTGCTAGACTCCCTAATTCCTGGCGTTCACTTTCACTCTTTGTCTTCACACGCCAAGAACCATCAGGCTTCACCTCAACCTCGGTAATTTCTTCACTACAATTTAACATCTGTGCCACCAAATCAATTAAATAATGGCTACAGATTTTGTCAAATTGAAAATTATGAACATTAGAAACTATTATCAATAATTTAAATAAACTACCATAGAAGTGATGCGATTGAAATAAGGATCAATGATGATATTCTCCAAAGCATAGTTTTTTAGACATATAGGACATTGCCACTGTAGAAACAATTCAATTCATCAGCAGACAAAAAATCACAAAGGGGATTAGACAAATCATGCAACATTTCGAATCTTGCCTTCCTTGATCGTTGATTCATTTCCACAAAAACTTCAAGGTCAAAGCAACCCATGTGAATACAAGGGTTGAATCTTCCAGCAATCTTCATTCTCGAACCACTCATCTAAAATTTCGCCAAAGTATAGAAAAACTGTTAGTAGGACTTTATGAATTGCCAAAATAATCCATCTATTAATGAAAGACATACAGGACAACGAAGGTTGACACTGAAAGTATCCGAAACTACTTCCAAATCACTGTCACTATCAGCATCATCTGCATTTCCACCCCCAACACAACGACACACACGTGCAAGTGCGTCTTCAAATTTCTCACCATCAGACTCCTTTGGAATTAAGTTTAGGATCTAGAAAACAAAGCCTCAACTATTAAACAAGTTTGTAAGGGTGGCGAAAGGGAAGCAGTTTTGCATAAAACATATTCACAATAAAGCAGTAACTAAAATGCAACACCAACATCTAAATACAGACTTATTGGTTGGCTCAACAGTTGTTAATCAGGCTTCCAGTCTGTTAGTAACCAACGGATTGAGAGTTAAACCAGACTTAAGTAAAAATAAAAATAAAAATAAAACCAGAAAACTAGATCAAAACATAAACCAGATCTAGTTATTAGTAATATTTATTAATATGCAAAAATTCAGCATTATTTTATTAAAAAAAAAAGTTTCATAAGCCAGAAAATTTGAACCAAAGAGAATGCCCAAGAAACTATAAGAAAAAAAAAATTAACTTGCTTTAAAATAGAAGCAACACCTTTTTGATGTTTTCCAAAACATCTACCTTGGTTAAGAATGGTTAGGTGCTATTCAATATTTACAAGAAAGATAACTATAAACCTACCTAGTTTTGTCAAGTTTTAAATTTTAAGAAATCAACTAAAAGGGACCAACATCTGGAACTCTGGCCCAACATCACACAGGGAGATACTTCAATCTTCATTATTCCAATATCACAATTCAGAAATCAACAGTAATTCAAAATATTTAACTTATATATTTATCAAACTTAGAATGCAATCTACCTGCTGCATGCTGCGCCTTCTAACAATACGAACCCCTAGACAAAAAATACGAGCATCACATCCTGTTAAGGAAATCTTATTAATTCCATCTTTAGTGTATGGCGTGATCTGACAAAGGAGAAATAAAAAAAGATATTAAATAAATCAAACACAAATAATAGATGAATTTGTGTACGGAAAATTTAAATAGTTATACAATTCATAATTATAAATAACAAAAAACATACAATTGGGCCATCATCCCGACCATTAGCTCCAAGCAACTGAGAACCAGGTCTATTAGTTGCTCGAACAGGAACACCTGTACAAATAAAAGTCAACCCAATGAAAATAGATTTCACTACAAGTGTCTTACTTTAAAACGCTCTGCTTCCAGTTGCATAACATGTCATGAAAAATAAAACAAGATTGCTAACATAAAAGCAAATTCAATAATAGTAAGGACAGCATGACTTCCAACATACCATTGACCTGCAGGTCTGTATATTGCGGCCATTGCATCCTGAATGGAACCTTGTCGTTTAGGAGCATACACCAAGCCTACTTGTCATTTTTTCAGGAAATAAGTAAAGCACTACATAGAAGAATATCCATTAACTGACCATGAACTGAAAATCCAAACCAACCTCAACATCAAATTCTGGTTTGGAAACCAAGTCCTTGTCTGCTCTAGTAAGTTGAAATGTTCTTTCCACACTCTGCACAGGGTTGGTTCTGAACAATTTAAACAGGAATATGGTTCAGTCAAGCCGAAAGCCACATTGAAAATTAGATTTTAAACATAGACTAGATAATCATTTCGCAGAGTCACTAGTTTGTGTATTGGAAAGAAAATGAAGTTTACTAGACTAGAATAAAAGCTTAGGGCAACAAGGATATATAGAAACACAGATATAAACAAAAATCTTCACTTAAGCTATGTTTTGTTTTCATTTTAAGGTGCTCCAAACTCGGTTTGGAGAGTAAACTGATTTATGACAGTGTGGTTACTCTCAAAAGTGCATTTGCGCTTTGAAGTTTTGCCTGAAAACTTGGCTTTGGAGAAGTGAGACATTGGTTGCCTTCTCAATATCAGTTTGCAAACCAAATTTAACCAAACCTAAGATTGCAAACTTTAGTCCAAACATGCACTTAATAATAATAGGTTACTTTCCTGAGTAAATTCCACCACAGAACAGTATTATCAATTGTGGAAATTGGTGAAAGGCCAACATTCAACAATATAAACATACCATTGCAACCTATGGTGGCACTAAAGCAGGCCTTCCTCCAAAGCTGCCTATGGGGATAGGCAAAAAAATATGCCATGGCAACCGCCATATAACAGCAATGTCACTTTAAACAAAATTCAACAGCCAAAAAAATTTAATTAACAAAACATACATAGTACACTGCCTCAACATTACAACCCCTACAAATAGCATAACATAACTCTGTATGTATATCATCAAAAGAAAGAAAAAACTTATCACCGAGTCAAGGAACTTGCACTTGCGCTAAAAAAATTAGACAATTGCCACACCACTCCAAACAAAAGAAGCAAGCATTCAAGGCTGAATGATTGGCGTCTTACTCTCTTACACGCAAGTAAAGCAACAAAAGGTATATCTAAATTCTAAGACATTCAGTTTATAAGATAAAGAACTCAATTACACTGTGTTTAATTGCAATAAACCCACACAATGTACTTACCCATCAGTTGGGTTACTGGTTGTTGTTAACTTCACAGGAAGCAAAGGGTGCGTCACTGCAACCCAAAATCTGCAACAGAGAACAACAGAAGGTGCAAAGTTAACTGGCAAGAAAACAGAAAAATACTAAATACTAGAATCATACACTATCATATGACAAGATAAAACAAAGGAAGAACATTCAATAAACAGAACAGAATTAAATAGCCAAATTGATAATGAGCATATAACTCAAGAATCCTTATGAGATAGAAACTCACTGTAAAGAGTACCTCTAGACATAACTAAAAGACAAGATACATGTTTGGATATGACTAATGTCAGGGGGAAGAACTTTTCAGAAAGCTAAAAGCTAGAATGATCAACAAATTGATCAGTAAAAGAAAGACCTTTTCCTAAGGTGGGAAACTTTTCAATCAAAAGCAAAATATAGGAGCTCATGGTAAAAGGTTATCAAATTATTTTCTAGCTAACTTTTGTTTTCTCATTATATACTCAACAAATTCAATAATATAAACTAACTATAAAAACCTTATTACAAGGTAATTCTTTCATTTGTTTAGACAATCCAAACAAAAAAAATATCTTCAAATCACTTTTTAACTAATATACCAAACAAAACTTATTTCTATAATTAATTATAAGTTTATAACTTACTGAAAAACATCTTTTCTACAACTAACCTCAACACACTAAGATACAACAGTGTTACCATAGAAGAACAACTGAATAAGTATAAACAATTCACAAACTCCCGAACTAATATCAGGCTATCAAGCAATCATTGCATTGAAAAAATTGCAATGTTGTGCGTATCATCTCAAAACTATAGAGCGCAGTTCACGGTGCCAACAGAATACTGTAACCGATAAATTGTAAATCATAAGCAAATAATATCAACCACAACAAATACCACACAAAATCTTAAACATTAAATCAAAAATAAAAAAGTTAAGACAAGAAAAAGCTTTTAAACAAATAATTATGGTTCACTTCACATATAGCTGTTAGATAAAATAAAAAGAGAATTTGACTTACGGGTCAGCACGATTGAGCCGACATAGTTCACAATAAAACTTATCAGGAACCGGTGGGATGCCTTCTGTAGGTTTCTCCGGAATAATAACACAACTAATGTGTTGCCACACCTGGCACCTTCTATCATCACACTGCAACATGACAAGGAAAATGAAATCCCAAAATAATCATATGTAAGCAACACATTGGATATCTAATGAAAAGTGCAAGATAATCAAATTAGCTAAATAAATCGTATCTGCAGAGGATGCATACAATTCTTTAAATCACAAAGAAAGAAGAAAAAATATTTAACAGTACACCTTGACCAAATCCCCTGTTTCCAATCTACTTCCGCATAAACAGCGAATCTTTGTATCTGGTTGGAAGGAATCATCAATTTCACCTTTCACCTTTACACTACTGCTATCTGATGCTCCCTGTCCCTTAGATGCTAGATCAGTGGCCCCAGATATCTGCATTTTCCTGCAAAAATGGAAATAAAATAATGTTAATAGAAGTGAACAAAACAAGAAACAAGAAATTACAGCAAATATGAAGCACTATAACCAGCTTCAACCAGACCTAATTGTAAGTTACCAGATCATTTATGTGATCTCAGCCAAGTGTCACTGCATGCATCTGAAGCATACTAAAGCTAAAACAAAATATTATCAAGAGTGTTGTTTCTAACACTGACCTATATGTATCATCAACTAATTTTGCCACCTGTTCTTTTCCACCAGCATTCTTCTTAGCCCACATTTTTGAAACTGGGAAAAGAAAAAAACAAGTTGCTTAACTAACAACGGAAAAAGGACGGATCACATGGAAATTTATTCTCCGTATAAAAAGCACAATTAAATCAGATATACAGTAACTCAAATGCATTATGATTCAATGAACTATACCACAAAGTGGCCTATAATTCCCAGAAAATATAGAAAAATGGTAGGCCAACTTTAAATATTAAACGGTAGAGGTGAAATAAATAAAATTTGGGGTTCATATACATGTCCAGGGTAAAACAAGCAGCTTCAATTTATCAATAAAAAGGGAGAGTTTACATAAGAACAAATTAAAACTCTTAACAGTTTATACCCTACTACACAACATAAAATGTATTTCTTCAATAATATTTTATATTCTTTCAACTTAATATTATGTTTAAAATTTTATTATCAGATTCTTTTATTCAATTACTAGCGAAAACACTTATGCTTCCGCACATGTGTATTCAAACTTTTATTACATTAAAACATATACAACCTTATAATTTTATTATTTTTATAGATTATTACTTTTACAAATAATTAATTAAAAAAATAAAAATAATATAATTCAAAATATAATATATATATATATATATATAACTTTATAAAAATAGTATTAAAAAATTATATAGCCGTTATTTTTAAAAAGAGAAGTTATTTAGTTATCTTGAAGGATGTTACTTTACTTTATTTAGTTAAAAAGAGAAAATATAATATAATTCAATTATTTTATTTATTAAAGTTACTTAATATATCCTCTTCATATAATGATATAGATTACACTTTTTATTTTTATACTTTGTTCATACACACAAACATACATACACACATCCATATGTGTGCAATAGTTCCTCTTTGAAAAAACTCAGTTACATGCTGACTCATAATCTCTCTCGTATATATATATATAATATCTGTACTGATAGTTGAAACAATAATACACTTTATTAGTCTTTAAAATTTTTGCAGAAACCCCTCTCTATGTTCTCTTACATGGTACCAAGAGCTCCTTTTTCCAAGGGACCTGAAGTCTCTAATGGAAACTCCATCTTTAGTTCCAGAACCTTCTGTCAAATATCTTTCTTTGATGGTAGCGCTACCCTGAATGCACACATTGTCTTCTTTTGCACTATCCACTTTATGTATCAATCTCCTTTAAGCTTGATGATAAAAATTTCTTGCTATGGAAACAAGTCAAAGCAATTTCAAATTGCATCATCTTCGTAGCTTTGAGGTTAATCCTCTGATCCCAACTAATTTTTCTCAGAAACTGATTGCGACCTCGATATTGTCACGGAACACTACCAACAATAAGTGAGATTCAAGATCATATGCTCTTTTCTGGATAAGTTATCACTCAAATAATTGGTTGCAAGCTCTCGTGGGAAGTGTGGGAAACATTCAAAATTACTTTCAAAAAATCCGCTAGCAAAAGTCATGTAACTATGAACGAACTCTATACCACTTAGAAATCAGATCAATCTATCTATCTCTGAATACCTACTTCAGATCAAAGCAGTTGTTGAATCACTTCTAGCTGTTGTCAATCTTGTCTCTTATCAATAACACATAGGGATACAATCCTTGTTGGTCTTCCACAAGAATATAATTCCTTAGTTGATATGATTCATAGACAAATTGATCCTTAGTTTATTGAAATGTTGAGTCTCTTTTGCTTGTGCGAGAAGCTCAATCTGAGAAGTTCAGTCAGGAGTTTCCTCTACTACTATAACTCTGAATATTGCATAGGCCTCCACTATGACCTTCAACTCACCCTTCTGAGCATATATAATTGTTCCTATTATATAATAATATATAATATTACATACTATATAATTATTGTGAATTAATAGTCTTAAAATTTTAAAATATTCTTAAATGTTGAGTAGAGTACTTTATAGTTACATTATGATTACGTAAATGGATGTAGGACTGTTCGGGATGGAGTGACCCAATTTGGGTTGCTGGTCCAACACCCATTTCTCTACCATCAGCTGCCACATCCTAATCCACTATCTTTTAGAAAAAAAAAGTCTTCCATCCTACTAAAGCTCCAAACATTCATCCTACTGCAATTCCAAAGATAGGCAGAAAACACTCTTTGGTTAGAGGTTGCCACACCAGAAGTTGAGCTCACCTCTGCCTCACAGGGAGTTACTGTCAGGTCAACCAGAAAACTAACAAAAAATTGATGCCTCCACTTCTGTCACAAAATGACCAAAACATATAGCTACCATCAAAGCAGCTCGTTGGGAGTGTCAGGGTGTCACTTCCGCTACCCGTGATCACAGCACTATTGTGTGTGATTAACAACTAAATTCAATACATGTTTCTAAAGGGCATATATTGTGTAAATTTTCAATTTACAGGCACAACACAACCCAAGCAAACATTGTGAAGATAAACTAAATGCATTAGATAGAATTAGACCCAAAGGTCAAGTTGTGTGTCTGTGAATGTGTATAATTTTACCTTGTTCATCTGAGAGAACAGATAATATTCGATCAACAAGATCCTACAAAAGAAACACTGACATCATTAAATGTACACAAAAACTCCAAGACAACATACTAAATTCAGGAATTAAAAGGAAATAATACATGGATTCCAAACCTAAAACACTACAATAACAAAACGTAAAAGCATTGAATTCATCACATCAAAACGGTAGACAAGGTATTATTTATATTATCTCACCTGTTTCTTCCCCTGTTTTGAAAGGTGCAACTGAGTGAGCACATCTTTGAGCTCTTTTATTCGAAAATAGTTCAATTTTTCCTACAAGAGATTAAATTAATCAGAAAAGTACAATTGCATAACTCCAAAATTAACACAACAGTACAGAAGACACAACACTCAAGTAAAAACTTAAAAAAAAAAAAAAACAAATATATCACCGAAGTTTGCAGAAGTAATGCAAATGAAGTTAAGTGTAGCTATATGGCAACTATACATAGTGCAGGATCAAAATTGAATAACTAAAGATTATCCAACTATGGAATTACATTGTCCACGTAAGTATTCAATAATAATATAATCAATCACAACATAGATATCGTCAAATAAGAATAGTGAGGAGTCACAGAATAAGTAAACATCACATAACCAAACTTATAAATAACAAAAAAAAATACAAATCCAATAATTGAACAAGACACATAACATAACAGTCTTCCAGAGAAGAGTCCTTCGTGTGCAAATTCAGTTTCGTATACAAACCATTTCCTAGCTAACCTAATTAATCTCTAAATCTCATTTAATGCTCTGATCACAAAAAAAAAAAACATGTTCCGTGCATCTACGATTTGACGAAAAGTCCAGAGCGAAGTGAATTTGCAATAACATGCAGAATCAGGTAGCTCCATAGGAATCGCAGTGGAAATAAAGTGACGAATTGTAGTATATACACATCAATTCAAAAGAATATGCGTTAGAGTCCATGAAGTGAGCGCGTGTATACCTTAACGCTGGGTACCAAATCCATGGCGTCAAACGGAATAATAATTTGGCGGAAATAGAATAAAGAGAATCAGCACGTGCAAAAATCGGCGAAGAAGCTAACACATAGCGGCCGCAACAGCACTCGGTCTATTAGAAGGAAATTAAGAAAATAAGAATTGAAAGAATTATACAGTTAGAGAAGTGTCGCAATTGGGAATGGATGGAAGATTGATGGAAGGAAGAACGGGAATAGCAATAACTGACCATAGAAACGAGGGTTGGCGATGGCGATTAGGGTTTGGGAGAGAGGGAGGGTAACACCGACTTTGTGTTTCACACGGTATGTGTTGTTGTGTGGCGTGGTGTTGGGGTGGGTGGTTTGCTTTGCGTGTTCTTTTGACCGAGGAGACTCCAAACAAAACCAGAACCAATCTCTTTCTCTCTCTCCACTTACAAAATTCGGACCCATCGCCGATTATCCAATCCAGTTTTTCCTGCAACACGTCCGGGTTCGGTTTTGGTGCGGTCACGTGCACACCAGGCCTATGTCAACCTGAATATCCAAAATAAACAATAATAATAATAAAAAAAATACTCCAAATAATAATAATAAATGTTGAGTAAGGTGAACCCGTAAATAAACTTCAAACCAAAATTTGCACTAGAACCACCCACAATTTTAACAGGTATTAAAAATTAGTACTTTATGTATAATTTAAATTGATTTTTATTTTTGAAAAATATTGTTTAGTTTTAAAATAAATTAACTTACAAAAATTTATGATTTGTGTACTCTCAGTGTTCGGTTGACCGTTGACTCACCAAACCAATACTTAATCTTCTGATGACCAACCTATCAATCTGAAATTTATATTATATTTCTAATATCTATATATGTCTCCGTATATGTGTAATTAGCTGTAAGTTATTAGAGAACACGGTAATTAAATCTTAAATCTGGTAAATATTTACATTCTCTTAAACCTACCTTTTTAAATTATTATATAACAATAATAAAAGAATTCAATTTATCATGGTGTAACAAACTAATAATAATGGTTCAGGTTAAAGTCCTTAAACTTTATTTAATCTTATAATTTTTTGTTACAAATTAAGGCAATTTTGTAGAGAAAAAAAAAATACATGACAAATTAATTTCTAATCAATCAGTTCTTTTCAGAATGATCAGTCTTGGAGGGAAGTGTGGTTTATTTTGAGAATACTTTTTGTTTGAATAGAGAATTTTGAAATTCTCATATGTTTAAATATATCAAATTTGCATTAATATTATTTTTTTAAAATATTTAATTTGAATAAATTAATTCAAAATTATTATAGTCTTGTTTTCTTATTTGAATAATATATTCTAATTATCATCATGGTAACTAATTTATCAGCAAGTATAATAAGTCCAATATCGTATCATCAGGGTACAGAATATATAGAATTGATTATTGAATGTGTATCATATCACAAAAACAATTAATAAAGATGGATTTGATTTTTTGTTGTAATGCTTAGAATTTAACAACAATCAAATATAAGTGAATGAATTAAAGATGATTAAAAATCTTGGGATTGAATTGTAACTCTCTCTCTCCTTTTCATACATTCATAATTATTAAGTAATCATGTCATCTCATTAAATTAGCCTTATGTGCAAATTAAAACATTTTCAACCTAATTCCTCTAGCATTTAAATTCATAAATTAAAATACCTCGCTTTATTCTTAGTTAGAATATTAATTTAATTAATAACATTTGTATACATGCAATGAATTAAACGTTTTAGTTCTAATTTTCCAGTCAAAATAAGAAATCTAAGATATATAAATATTAAACAAAACCTTAACATTCAAATTAAATGACATAAAAACAATATTAGGAGTGCATGTGAATTTGAGAATATAATTTACATTCAATCCAAGTTAGCTACGCATTGTAACCATGAAAATACAATAGAAAAGGAAAAGAAAAGTTCCAAAAATGATCCTCTCCCATGTTCAACCTAGCCTCTCTTTTCTAAACAATCCTGCCTTCAGTTCAAGAGTGGTCTTTATTTCGTACTTCACACATTCAGTGGAAGTGAGTTTTAGCTTGAACTAAAACTTTAGCTTAAACAGGAAGTCAGAAGTCACTTATAATATATTTTTCTGTTAATTTCCTTAATTCCAACACTTCTTTGTTCTCTCTATCTTTGCACTTTACCTAATTCTTAACAGCAGTTTCTCATTCTACAATCAAAACATATTAAACCAAAAAACCTCTAATTAAAACATAATTACTGCTAAAAATTCTAACAAATCACCATATAATTAAACCAACAATTAATAGTTTAATTATCACATCAAATGAACAAAATTATTTAAATTTGTGCAGTTTAATTTAAAAAATATAAATTGAGAGAAAAATAATTCAAACTAAATCAAACTAATTTGTACAGTTTGATTTAGATAAAATGTTTACAAGTTTTAATTTTTAGTTTTAATTTTTTCTTTCATTAAAAGTTTACTCTTTCTTTTCATACTTTAAAAATGATAATAATATCACTCAAAATTTAATAAATATATTAAATAATGAACTAGTAGAATTATAAAATTAAATGTTTGATCTAATAAAAACATCATGATATAATTTCAAATATAGAAAATAAAATACTATCACTTAAATTTTTAATTGCAACATTTTCTTTCATTTTTTTTGCAAAAAAAAATTATTAAATTTTTTTATCATATAAAATATTAATTTTAAGTGCAATAACTAATTAAATTAGTAATGAATTTTAACCAAATTCTACAAATATAAGATATATAATTATTATCATATAATTATTATGATTATTGTTATTAATAATTATATTGTGTTCCATATATTTTTAGTCGGTTCTAACAATCCAAACTCCAAATTAAATGAATCAATCAATTCTTAGAAAAACAAAATAAAAAAAATACAAAAGTTTCATTTTTATTTATTTATTAATTCAATTTTGAACGTCCATAAAATAATATAAAAAGAAAAGTCGTAAAGTTAAAAATATAAAAATGTTAAATTCTTATTTTTAATTTATTTAAAATTATCTAAAATTTAAATAATTTAACTACTTTTATAAACTTATAAAATTTTAATTTTTTTAATTTCTTATCTAACTAATATTTTTATAAAACATTTTAAATTTTATAAAAATAAATTATCTTCTACAAATATCATTTCAAAAGACAAATTGAAAACCTTAAATCTCGTTCTTTTCTTCAAAAGAATAATTTGCTATTTTTGAATACTGTGCGTTTTGAAGATATGAAAGTGCTGGTTTTTCCCTAAGATGGCAGAAAAAAAAAAACATAAATTTTTTATTATTTATAGTTTATACATTAAGATATTAAGATTGAATGATAATTGAAAAAATAAAATAAAAGACTAACTAAGTTTACAGTTTAAATTGACAACATAAATTTCATCCAAATTTAAGCTTACGGATTATTCAAATATAACATAAGTATAGTACAAGGGTCATAGACGTGAATTTACTATACTAATATACATAAGCAGTGCTGACTGTTTATGAAAGTTTAGTGTTAGGTGTATATTTTTAGTTAAATAAGGTAAGTTATACCGTTATGTAATATTATATTTATATTTTATTTTCATTTAAAATATAGTAAACCATAATAATAATAATAATAATATAATAATAATAATAATAATAATAATAATAAAATTCAATACAGTTCAAGCACACGTTCATGAATTTGCATTAAATGTTGTAAAATTTGTTTGGAATACGTCACAATCATTCATAAGAAAACAATTTCAAAGAATTACTTTTTCTTCTCTTCCTTTATCCACTTGTCTAAATACTTATCTTTTTGTAATTTATACTTTTTTTGACTTTGAAAACTTTATTATTGTGTTTTTCTCTAACAAAGTAATTTAACTTTTTTATTAATTAATGCATGGGACAAAAATTATTATTGAAAATTAAGGTTTTGTAGAGATTAAAATACGTTAGTTTATTTATTAAGCATTTTTTAATGATGATTTTGAGTAATAGTAAAGGACCTGACAATTTAAAATAAATAATATATTTTAGTCATTATAGTCATAAATTATATAATTGAGGTTGATAGTAAAGCATGTAATTTCATGAAGTAAATTACATGCTTGTAGATTGATTAATGAGTAAAAATTTGTATTCTTAATTTTATAATCTAAAAATTGTTTTTTAAGTTTTTGATAACACGGTCTAAAAATAATATTAATTTATCATAAATAGTTATGTTTTGTGTGTAAAAGTTATAATGGTGATTATATTTAATATAATTGGATAATTAATTTTGAAATCAAATATCAAATGAATTTTATATGTTAACTGAATTGAATTAAATTGTAACAATGCAATAACCAAATAAAAATTTCATGGTGAAATTTTTACATCAATGGGGTAAGTAAAACATGTCATCATTTTTGTCATAAATGTTATAATGATATATTCTAACATTATAATGTATTAAAACAATATAATGAGTTTTTTAAACAAAGTTTTGTGAAATACCATTTAAGTTTGAATTTATTATTGTTATATTGATATATGATGAAAAAAAAATAATGAAACAAATAAATAACAATAATATAATATAATATAATATAATATAATATAATATAATATAATATAATATAATACGTAGGATTATGAAAGAGGTAAAAAAAATATGAGTTGTAAAAAATATTTACAACTCATTTTAACTAAAACAAGAAAGTTTGTTTAAACTATGTGGTAAACTAGTGAATAATTATAAAAGGTGCACTACAAAGTTATTATATAAACATTATTAGTGGTGAATGGTACATTAATAAGTGATTAATACATTGACAAATTAAAATTAGTAGTTTATGTTTATTGACATGATCAATCAAAAGTGTAATGAAGTCCATAAACAGTCCACTAGTTTTGAAAGAGAACAATCAAGACAATATCATATATGTAAAGGAAATCTACAAAATGAAGTATGTATATAAAAGATGATAGAAAACAGAAATGCAACAATTAAGGATATTGTTAAATTGTGACATGTACATTCATTGAAATAGGTTTGACAATACAAGAGTTTATTTTAAATATTTTTTGGACATACCTTGATTTAGTGAGATTATTTAACACATTTAGCGTCATTTTGTTGATGGGCAATACATATAAACCAATAGGTATATGTATATATTTCCTTCAAATTGTTGGTGTAATATCCATAAAGTTGATTTTTTATTTTCTTTTACTTTTTTCTTGTTGATAAGTGATAAAGAAAGCAACTTTGTTTGAATACTTGAAAAACTTAGAGGGTTGTTCATGTTATAATTAATGTACTTCTCCAAATTTTGTTACTGATATATATTTTATTTTAATAATTGCAACTAACATTGTCTTCTTGAAATTTTGAACCTTGGTGTGAGTTTTGCATTAATAAAAATGCAAAATAAAAATTTAGAATGTTAATGAACTTTTTAAAGGTTCTTGAGGTGGCAGTGGATGCATTGAAACATGTGATGGATGGTAAAAATATAATGCATTCCAAGGACATGTTCATAGAAATTATGATGCATTGAGAGGTGTGATGGATGGTCCTTGAAATTGTTTGATTGTCGTGGTCATTATTTATTTAATATTTAAATGTCTTAGAGGTATTCACACAAGGATTTTTTATTTATTTTTTACATGTCTTACACTGAATTTGTTTGTCAAGATGATTTATGATTATGTATTTGATCTGCATGATCCAATGTTGATCATTGAAACTTTAAGAGTCTGTTTTCTAAAGCAGTGTGAAAGACTTGTGCAACTATTGGAATGTAATGAAAAATGTCATAATCTTATAGTACATCGAAATTAAAATTTATTTCATAATAGTCTCCATGTTGTGAGACATAAAAGCAACCTTATATAAAAAAATAAATAAAATTGTAAAGGTTTTTCTCAAATTATATGTTGAGTCACATAGTTGAAGAATATGATGGGGTATTGACAAACAATGTTGTGGTTACATACTTAAATGTATTTGTGGTATACACATTTGATAGTATACCACTAAATGAAGTGCATGTCTTGTGGATCAAACTTAACTTTTCTTATTATATTACAATGTGATTTGATGTTTGAGTTGTATATACAACATGAACCACGTGTCATTTTAAATAGTTTTAAAAAGATTGACATTGTTAATATATTACAATTAAAAATAAAAGGTGTGAAATTATATATCCAAACATGATATGATTATGCATTAGTCAAATGATGATAAAAAAGTTCAAACTAATATATTCATAAAATCTACGAAGCGTGAACCATCGTGTTTTTAATACGTGGATATCGTACATTATATGTACGATAATTATTTTATTTGGAAGTCAAGTAAGAAGATAAAAGAAACAACAAGGGTGATCATGGATATCAAACAAAGTCTACATGTTACATAATTTGATATTAATTTTTATTCATACATAATTGATGTTATGAATGTGAAAGTCAATGATCATCCTAGTTATAGTTCAATTATTGTAATGTTGGATGTGATCAATTTTAAGAATTAACTTATTTAAAAAAATTAACCAATAGTGTGATGGATATATTGAGAGGTTATGAATGAGTAGGTCTAAAAAGTGATTACTTATTAATGATGTTAATGATAAGTGAATAACTTTATGCTTTTGGTTTTTATAAAGATACATTGATCATAAAGTTTGCATGTGTACACTAATAGAGACAAGTAAATCCTTTAAAAAACACTTTTTACTTATTTAGATGTGTGTAAATATTATACATGTCAAATTTAAATATAATTGTCCCATAAAAACATTTATGTAAACATTCTTATATTTACTCATTAATGGTCATCATTCTATGTTGGTAGTTTTTTTTTTTTTTTTTTATAATTATTGTATACTAGACATTATTATCTCAATCTTGTATATGACTAGAATTGATATTTGAAATAAATTGTGGACTAATATTGTAAATAATTATATTTTTAGTTAATTGTAGTTAATGTAATCTGAAATATTTTTAAAAGTAGTTTGTATAATTCAAAATATACTTTTAAATTATACAATTTAAAATATATTTTCAAAAATCTGTATAATCCAAAATATGATTACCATATTTAAAATGTTTTGAAATGAAGACTCATAATGTATAATAAAAAATGTTACAAATCAACCCATCTATAATGATGCTTAGACAACAAAAAGAATACGAAATCAAGAAGACAAAAAATGAGGAAACTCACCTTAACAAAGAATGGAACAATAAGCAAAGATTTTATAATGGAACACCTCAATAACAAAAGTGACAGTGATGATTTTGAGATGATAGAAGATGCTTGGAGATGCAATAACAACGTATGCAAAAGAAAGAAGTTAGGTTACAATTTATATGTTAATAGATAAATATTTTTTTGTCTTTTAACACATACTATGAAGGTACCAACAAAAATCATGGAATGTAGGAAGTAATAGCTTTCAAAGAAACAGTATATGTTTATTCATGTACTTCTACTCCTAGACCAAACACATAGTAAGACTTTCAATCTATTATTATTTTTTCTTACACTCAAAATATATATATATATATATATATATATATATATAGGTCTATGACCCAATTTCTTTCACCTATCACATTCTTAACACTATTTTTTCCTTCACTTCCATGGTTTCCCCAAACACATTAGTGGGTGTTAGAAAAGTCCAAATAATGTCATACTTTAGATTTTTAATATAAATTTATAAATACATCTTAAATTATAAATCTAAAATGCATTTTCAAATATTAAAAAAATATTTCAAAATTTTGAATTATGCCATTTAAAAAGTATCTTAAAATTTCATAATCATTATACAATTTAAAATATATTTTAAATTATAAAATATATATTTTAAATTATAAAATATATATTTTAAATTATAAAATATATATTTAAATTAAAAAATATATATTTTTAAATTTAAAAAATATATTTTAAAATCTTAAAATTCTTGTAAATTGTATAGTATAAAATATATTTTTAAACTGAACAATTCAAAATATATTTTTAAATTTCAACTTACATAATTTATAATAGATTTATGAATTAATTATGTAATTCAGAATATTTTTCTCTTCTAAATAATTTTGAATTGTTCTTATAAAAGTGTAGGAAGGAAATATAAGAGTGTTAAGAAAATTGTCCATATTTGATTTTTTGTTTTAAAATACCGAATTCTCTGATAAATATATTACTTGAAAATATTAAAATTTGTTTGGTTTGTAATAAATATTTTTAAAAATATTAAATAAATATACCGAGAACTAAATGCTATTCATATTTGTTTGATTGTTAAGAAAATTGTCCGATTTTTTTTTTTTAAAAACCAGAATTCTCTGGTAAATATATTATTTGAAAAGATTAAAATTTGTTTGGTTTGTTAAAAATAGTTGTAAACATATTAAATAAATATACTGAGAATTAAAATGTTATCCAATATTTTTATGCTATTTACTATATTAAATAATTTTATAAGCATGATGTATTATTTTTATGACAATAATTACTCTTAATCCCTGAAAAAAAAAGTTTAATTCTCCTATCCAATAAAAACATACTTGAAAACCCAGAGAACAAAAGAATCTTTTAAAAAAAATGGTATCTTAATTACATTATTCTTTTATTAGTAGAAATAGGCATTTTACGCCTTTATATATTTTAGTCACTTTTGTTATTTGTATATATATTTTTTTTATTTTTTAGGTTTTAAAATATAATTAAAAGTAAAATAAAATTATTAAACATGTATTTCCTTTATGTATTATGTGTATATAAAAGAGAGAATTTCTTTTATATATTATTATTGTAAATGTTATAATTTTAGGTTGCGAGTAACAGCTCTGAGTCTTCTTCCTTAGTGCTGCAAACTGGTATGCTTTTCTTTTCTTCTCCGCTACAATGAATTCTATGCATTGCAGGTTGCTTTTGTCTTTCCTCATACTCATTTTTGCCCATAATAATTTATTCGTTTCCTTACACTTTCCTTCTGCAGATTATACAAATTCCTAATTCGTTTGATTAACAATCTGACATAGGTGGTGACCAACAAGTGTCGGAGGTTTTATTAAGGTTGTCGCAGCAAGCAAGTAAACACTACCCTTGCCTTTTATACTTAAACAAATCATAAACATGTTCTTTTACCCAAGAAATTGCTTCAAATATTGTACTACCTACTTCAGGAGGAATGTCCCAAATGAAACAATACTCTCCAAACTCTCATTTTGCAACAAATTTCATGACCCCAATGAGAAAAATTTACACAAGATACGTTTTTTCAATCACACCCACAAATTTGACCACTTTTTGTTCCAAATCAACAGTAGTTGCACTCAATTTCGTGTCCTATTTGCACCCTTTAGTTCTCCCTATTCAACAAAGGCTCCTTCAAGATCTTACCGAAGGCGTGCCCGAAATAGGTTGTTGAAGGCCTCCAAGCCTACCCTAGACCAAGCCCAGTTTCAGTTGGCACTGTCCCAACTTCCCCCAAGGTTCACTACTGAAGAACTCTGCAGTGTGATTGCTCGCCAAGATCAGCCCTTGGTTTGCTTAGAACTGTTTCACTGGGCATCTCAGCAGCCACGGTTTCGACACGACGTGTCCACGTTTCATGTCACCATAAAGAAGCTTGGTGATGCAAAGATGTTCCAAGAAATGGATGACATTGTGAACCAACTGCTTGCAGTTCCTTTGATTGGTTCAGAGGCATTGTTCAACACGGTTATATATTATTTCACGCAGGCCCGGAAGCTGACTAGAGCTGTGAATGTGTTTAAGCACATGAAAAGTAGAAGGAATTTAGTTTCCTGTTATAGGCCTTCTATTAGAACCTATAATATTCTTTTTGCTGCATTTTTGGGTAGAGGAAGCAACTCCTATATAAACCATGTGTATATGGAAACAATTAGGTGTCTGTTTAGGCAATTGGTCAATGATGGAATCCAGCCTGATATTTTTGCATTGAATTCTATGATCAAAGGTTATGTGCTATCTCTCCATGTTAATGATGCTTTGAGAATATTTCATCAGATGGGTGTGGTTTATGATTGCCAGCCCAATGCGTTGACATATGATTGCTTGATCTACGGGTTGTGTGCCCAGGGCAGAACAAATAATGCCAAAGAGTTATTTCATGAAATGAAGAACAAAGGTTTTGTTCCTGATAGTAAATCTTATAATTCGCTTGTTAACTCTTTGGCACTTGGTGGAGAGATTGAGGAAGCAGTAAACTATCTGTGGGAGATGACTGATAAGCAAAGGTCACCTGAATTTATTACATATAGGACTGTACTGGATGAGATATGTAGACGAGGAACAATTCAAGAGGGCATGAGCTTTTTGCAGGAGTTACAAGAAAAGGACCTTGTAGATGGGCATGCTTACAGGAAGCTTCTATATGTGCTTGAAGATGACTATGGGAATTCAGTAAGCAGAAACATGGAATTCAGTGAGCAGAATCGACTCAGGCACTGTTGATTCCCATTCTTTTATCACTGTAGTGGGCTGTTTCTTTGGTTTGAAAGCCAAGAGCTATTTTAAAATGTTACATGCTATGTGCCAATCATCATTTGTTTTTGATATCACTTGTATTGTATAGTAAGGCATATCCAAATTAAGGTGCAACGGCTTTTTGAGACTAGCAGTTTTGATCATGTGGACTATTCTCCTGTTACGAGAATAGGCTTTTCAGAAGGAATATGGTTGGTGGGAGTTATTGATGAGGTTCGGATGCCATTAACAGAAAATGGCTGTAATCCTATAGTAATTGAGATAAAGACTCATTCTCGACATACTCTTCTACTGAACCGCAACAAAGAAATGAAGTTTTGCTTATTCTTCTGCCCTTTTATTTCTTTACGTTGGGATGCTGGCCCCTGCTCATGATCTGGTCTTGTTGAGGTATGCATCTGTGAGCCAAAGGCTAATGTGCTTAATTAGTATTATATTGACTGCCAAAGTTGTTTGGACAAGAACAGGACCTCTTGATAGCTTTCAGCAAATATGATTTTTAAATGCAATATTTACAATAGTCATGATCTTGAAATTTGAATTTCTGATGAAGTTTACCACTGACTCATTCTTTCCTAAACACATGCATGCACACATATTCACACCAGTTGCTTAAACTTGAAGTGTGGACCCAATTTTTCAGTGACAAGAAAAACAGCGATAAGTCATTGCAAGTGGAATCAAAGTCAAATAAATGGAAATAGATTTCATTACAAGTATCTTCCTTTAAAATGGTCAGCTCCTAGTTGCATAACATGCCATGAATATTAAAACTAGACTGCCAAAGGGAGACCAAATTCCAAGTTAGTAAGGAGAGCATGTCTTAAAACGTACCATTGACCTGTGGGTATGTATATGGTGGCCGTTGCATCCTAAATAGAACCTTGTCATTCAGGAGGATACACCGAGCCTTCATGTCATTTCTTCGATAAATAAGTCAATCAATATATGGAAGGATATGCATTCATCGACCATGCACTGAAAATCCAAACCAACCTCAACATCAAATTAAGGTTTTGATACCAAGTTCTTGTCTGCTCTAGTAAGTTGAAGTGTTCTCTCCAAACTTCACACAGGGTTGGTTCTGAACAATTCAAACAGGAATATGGTTAAGCCATTAAAGCTGAAAACCACAATGAAAATTAGATTTTAAACATAGACTCCGATAATTATTTCACAGGTCACCAGTTTGTGTATTGGGAAGAAAATGAAGTTTACTAGAGTAGCTCCATCTAAAGATTTAAGGAAGCATTGTGAGAGATACGAAGAGAAAAAAAAAGCAAAGGAGACAATCTTCACTTTAAACTATGTTTGTTTTCAGTTTAGGGTGCTCCAAACTCAGTTTGAAGAGTAAACTAAGTTTCGTGACATGTATGGTTGGTTAGTCTCAAAAGTGCGTTTGCACTTCCAAAGTTTGCCTGAAAACTCAGCTTTGTAGAAGTGAGACTTGTTGCCTCCTCAATCTCAGTTTGCAAACTTAATTTTAACCAAACCTAAGATGCAAACTTGAGTCCAAACATGCACTTAATACTAATAGTTTATTTTCCTGAGTAAATTCCACCACAGAACACTGTCATCAATGATGGAAGGCCAAAATTCCACAGTTGCCTCGGAGATTGGCAAAAAAATCTGCCATGGCGAGCACCACCATATAAAAACAGTGTCACTTTAAAGAAAATTCAACGCCTCAGGAATTTTAATTAAAAAAAGATACATAGTACACTGCCTCAACATTACAACCCCTAAAAATATCTTAACATAAGTCTGTATATATATCATTTAAAGAAAGCAACTAAAAAAACTTATCAAGTCAAGGAACTTGAACTTATGCTAAAGATATTAGACAATTGCCCCACCGCTCCCAACAAGAGAAGTCAGCATTCAAGCCAAAATGAAGGACAATTTATTCTCTTTCATGCAAGTTAGCAACAAAAAGTATATCTAAATTCCAAAACATTCAATTTATAAGATGAAGAACTCAATTACTCCATATCTAATTGCAATAAACCCACACTATGGAGTCACCCATCAGTTTTATTAGTGGTTAACTTCACGGGGATGTAACCTGAAATCTGTAACAGAGAACAGCAGAAGCAGAAGATGACATAACTGGCAAAAAAACTGAACAATGGAAATAATAGAATGCATATAACATGATAAAGTGAGGGAAGAACATTCTTCAATATACAGAACAGAAGAATTAAATAGTCATATTGATAGTAAGCATATAACACAGGCATCTTTATGAGACAGAAACTCACTATAAATAGTACCTCTAGACATAACTAAGAGACAAGATAGGTGTTTGGATATGATTAATATTAGGGTGGGAAAGCTTTTTGAAAGCCAAAGCTAGAATCATCAACAAATTTATCAGTAATAAAAACACCTTTTGTATAAGGGCGGAACCTTTTCAATCAAAAACAAAATATAAGAGCTCATGATAAAAAACTATCAGATTATTATGTAGCTAACTTTTGTTTTCCATTTTATACTCAAGTATTCATTGCTTTGAATATAAACTACTATAGATAACTTATAACCCTTATTACAAGATTACATTATAATTATTTTAGACAATTCAAACAAAAAAATCTTAAAATTACTTTTTAACTAATATTCCAAACAAAATTTATTTCTATAATTAATTATAAGTTTATAACATTAAAAAGAAATCTTTTCTACCACTAACCCGAACACACTAAGATATATCAATGATATATTAATGTTACTATAAAAGAACGACTGAATAAGTATAAACAATTCATAACTCCCCAATTATTATTGGACATCAATTAATCATTGAATTAAAAAAAAAATACAATATCAGTGATTTGGTATCATCTCAAATTTTATAGAGTCTGAGTTTGCTGTAACAACAGAGTATTTGTAACTGATAAATTGTAAAGCATAAGCAAATAATATCAATCACGCAGAAATGGCAAACTATTGCTGTTAGCATTAAATCCTTGTGATCTTATTTTCAGCAGGCTTCAATTCTTGTGTTACAAGTATTTGTGGGACAACTTAGTTGCTTAAGATTTACATTCTATTTTTATTTTTTTTCACTTTTGTCTTTAACCTCATCATAATCTGTGTAGATCTTAAAGTGACTAGTGCTGACTTTGGATATTCTGTTTGGTAAGTGTGGGATATTAAGGTACTTGGTCACTGTAATTTTATTCTCTTGTTTCATGAATTATGATAATTTAGCTGGTTATGCTATGCTGCATTTTACTACATCATTCACTCATGAAGTATTACATGATTTTCTTTCCTACTTTTGTTATTGGCAAATGCAGATCCTGGAGGATGTGGTGAGATATTACAGAAATACATGTAGAATGCTGGCCTCTTGCTCATGATCAACTCCTGTTGCACTATGCATCTTTGAACCAACTAATGTGCTTAATTTGTATATTTTGACTGCCAAAGTTGTTCTGGACAATAACAAGACCTCATGAGAACTTTCACCAAGTATTTACAATATTCACCATCCTTTACACTCCCTCATCCTTTCCTTAACACATACAAGCGCACACATTCACACCGATTGCTTATTTCTTTAGTAAAAGCTTGAAGTGTTGACCCGGGAAAATTGTGATTAAGTAATGCTGATAAATTTATCAGTCACAATGAGTAGCAGTTGGATTGTACTACATGAGCCCTTATTAACATATTTGTCTTTGCTTCAAGTCAGATATGAATATCAGAAAGTTCATTCACTTTTTGGAGAAGATAAATTTGTATATGATCATGACTGGCTAAAGAAAGTTTTGGTTTGGAGAATAAGAAACCAATGCTGGAAATATAGACAACATCTGAGAGATCAAAGGATTAAGCGTGTAGGGATAACTTTTTGCTCAGGGTAGGGTAGATTCAGACATGTAGGATGACTTTGTTATGGTACAAATGTTTGACTCTGTTTCATTGTATATTTTAATGATCCACTTTGTATGCCTGCGTTTTTTCATGAAAGCCATATATATACACTAAGGGCAAGCTTCATCCCACTGACACAGACTATTTAGTATTGCCAATTGCTAATTGCAGCTAAAAATTAATAAATTCAGTATTCAGTTTTTCCTATTTAAGCCAACTACTAATTTGCATATTAGTACTTTTTAAGTAAAATTTTATTCACGAAGAATATTTCTGTTATTTGTTTTATACAGTTCAATCACTACCTCATTGAATCAAGTTTTTATTGATTGATTTGATGGGTTTGTCAAATTTAATAATTATGGTCAAAATAACTAAATAACCTTTAACAAGAGTCTGGTTTTTCATTAAAATAAAATTATCTTTTAAGTTTTTAAAAGCAAATGGTGAATCCAAAACAGAAAAAATATTCACAGCATTATATTCTCTTTACTTTCAATATTCATTTGTCACTTTAAATGTTGTCTAATTGTAATCTGTGGTTCATGAGCAATATAGTTTGTTCATATTTGTTCAAACAAATTTGAGTCCTTATTTTTAAGAATGTGAGAATTTTTATTTATTTCGAGTATGAATTAAAATTTATGATACTTATATTTAATTATTTAATAATATTCTTTACTTAATTTCTTTAATTTTTTTGCCCATTGAAATGATAACATATTTTTCAGATCACGGCTACTTATATTATTTCTTTAAATTAAACTGCTTTTATAACTTGATTTCCTCCACCAAAATACAAATAACAGAATATAATTTTACTTGATTTTTTCTCTTACTGTTGAAACATTATATACATTTATTATATTTCTCTAGATATTCTCTAGATATTATTATCTTGTGTTCGGATGATTACTTTCAAATCTCAGAAATTTAAAATCCTTCAAATTTGAATTGATTGGATTAATTCTTTTTTATATTTTAAGTTTTTTGCTCGGCTAAATTAATTAAATTTTTCTGAATTTTAAAAAAATTCATAGGATAAAATTAACTTTATTACATCCAATAGGAACAAAAGTGTTTTATAAATATTTTTTAATACAAATTTCCAGTTATTAGTTAATCTTAAATATTTAATTTGAGAGAAAAGATATACATACAAAAAGGAGGAAAAATATGAAAATTTTGAAATTTCTATTCTTAAGTGAACTTTGAAACAATTTGAAATTAGGAAGATATTCTTTTATAAATTTCTAAAACTATTATTTTTATAATTATTTATCAAAACAATATATTTTATTATAAATATTTTACATTCTTTATATAAATAAATGTTATTCTAGAATTATTTTTTCCAGACACACTAGACAAGTCTTTTTGTTTTTTATGAGATAAGAAAGAAATCTCAGGATCTAATGCAATGTAGAAACTAGTGTACAAAAGTACTTATTAAAATGTATAAGTTTTTAACAGGAAGATGTATTTCATAAGTTCTTGTAGTGAGAAGTTTATTAAAAGAAAATCAAAAGGGTTTATAAAAGATTTTAATTACCTTTATAATAAGTTGAAATAGATTCTTTCAAACATTAATAAATTGAAGTACTTGTTTGGAGAGATTGAGATTGGAGAACCAAAACTTGAAGTTCAACTGTGTGTGGGGATATACAGTGTTATTATTGTTATTCTTCATTGAAAATATCTTTTAAGAGATTCTAAAACTTGGATGAAAGAGAATACTCATTCCGCGTACAAATAGATTTGGGCATACATAAATATACTTAACATATATAAATTGACTAAACAGTTAATATACAAAAATACGTTAAAATGTCTATATACAAATACACTATATTACAAAAGTTAATTTACACAAATATATTAAAACATTTATATACAAACACATTAAACAGCCTGTTTAATAAGAAAAGAAAAAAATAAAATTAGAGGTCATGACCATGTCAAGAAATAGAGATCATAATCTTTCTAAAAAAAATACAAAAGCAGTAGAGAAAGGATAGAGACGATTATTTTCCTTTGTCAAAATTATGATCATTATTGTTTTTATAGTTGTAATTTTATTTTATCTATTTTTTTTTTCCTGATTCAGATTAAACAGAGATTAGAACTAGCAAGATCAATATGCTATTATAACATTTGATTTGAATTGAAGTCATAACATATTGACCCGACTTCATTTAAAAAAAAATTAATTAACATTAATCAGAGTCGTGTCAACTTAAACAATTTTACATTTTATATGAAAGTTGTGTCAAACTATCATAACTTCACTTTTTAATCAAACCAAAATCGTACCACATTGTTATACTTTCTTCGCACTAAGTTATATTGGCTTGACTTACAAACTAGATTACAAAGATTAATATACACAAATATATTAAAATGTCTATATAGAAACACATTAGATGGTCTGTATAATAAAAAAATAAAAAATGAAATTAGTGGCCATGATTTGTCAAAGAAAAAATGAAACCATAACGAGAGAAAAAAAAACAGAAACCATGATTTTTCTAAAGAAAAATAAAAGCAGAACTAGAGAAACAAAAAACAGAAACCATGATATTCATTTCTCTGATTTTGGTTTTGTTTTTCTTTGTCAAGATCATGATCTCTATTTTTTCTTTATGTGATTGTAATTTCATTTTCTCTATTTTTCATTTTATTTGTTTTAGATTAAACAAACACTAGAACCAGCAAATTCAATATGCTATCACAACACTAGATTTAAACTAAAGTGGTGACATATTGACATGACTTCATCTTAAAAAAACCAACTAACATTAATCAAAATCATCTGAACCTTAAATAATTTTACATTATGTGTTGAAGTTGTGTCAAACTATTATGACTTCCCTTTTTAACCAAATCAGAATAGTGCCACAGTACTATGACTTCACTTTTTAACCAAATCAGAATAGTACCACACTACTATGACTTCTTCACACTAAAGTCATGTTAAACTGACATGACTTACCTATTTACAAAAACATTAAATTACAAAGATTAATATACACAAATATATTAAAATTTTTATATACAAACACACTAGATGGTTTGTTTAATAAGAAAAGGAAAAATAAAATTAGAGTTTGTGGTTTTGTCAAGGAAAAGATAAAACCACAACAAGAGAAACAAAAGAAAAAAAAACAGAGACCATGGTCTTTCTAAAGAAAAACAAAAGCAGAACTAGAGAAATGAAAACCAGAAACCATGATTTTCTTTTCTCTTGTTTTGATTTTTGTTTCTATTTGTCAAGGTCATGATCTCTATTTTTCCTTTATGGGATTATAGTTTCATTTTTCTCTATTTTTCATTTTTCGTGTTATAGATTAAACTGAGACTAGAACCATCAAGATCAATATGCTATCACAACAGTAGATTTAAACTGAAGTGGTGACATATTGACATGACTTCATCTAAAACAAACCAACTAACATTAATCAGAGTCATCTCAGCCTCAAATAATTTTACATTATGCGTTGAAGTTGTGTCAAACCATTATGACTTCACTTTTTAACCAAATCAGAATGGTATAGTGCCACTGTACTATGACTTCACTTTTTAACCAAATCAGAATAGTACCACACTACTATGACTTCTTCACAATAAAGTCATGTTAAACTGACATGACTTACCTATTTACAAAAACATTAAATTACAAAGATTAATATACACAAATATATTAAAAATTTTATATACAAACACACTAGATGGTTTGTTTAATAAAAAAAGGAAAAATAAAATTAGAGTTTGTGGTTTTGTCAAGGAAAAGATAAAACCACAACAAGAGAAACAAAAGAAAAAAAAACGGAGACCACGGTCTTCTAAAGAAAAACAAAAGCAGAACTAGAGAAATGAAAACCAGAAACCATGATTTTCTTTTCTTTTGTTTTGGTTTTTGTTTTTATTTGTCAAGGTCATGATCTCTATTTTTCCTTTATGGGATTATAGTTTCATTTTTCTCTATTTTTCATTTTTCCTGTTTTAGATTAAACAGAGACTAGAACCAGCAAGATCAATATGCTATCACAACCCTAGATTTAAACTAAAGTGGTGACATATTGACATGACTTCATCTAAAAAAAACAACTAACATTAATCAAAGTCATCTCAGTCTCAAATAATTTTACATTATGCGTTGAAGTTGTGTCAAACTATTGTGACTTCACTTTTTAACCAAATCAAAATAGTGTCACAGTACTATGACTTCACTTTTTAACCAAATCAGAATACTACCACACTACTATGACTTCTTCACGGTAAAGTCGTGTTAAACTGACATGACTTACCTATTTAAAAAAACATTAAATTACAAAGATTAATATACACAAATGTATTAAAATTTTTATATACAAACACACTAGATGGTTCGTTTAATAAGAAAAGGAAAAATAAAATTAGAGTTTGTGGGTTTGTCAAGGAAAAGATAAAACCACGACAAGAGAAACTAAAGAAAAAAAAAACAGAGACCATGGTCTTTCTAAAGAAAAACAAAAGCAGAACTAGAGAAATGAAAACTAGAAACCATGATTTTCCTTTCTCTTGTTTTGGTTTTTGTTTTTATTTGACAAGGTCATGATCTCTATTTTTCCTTTATGGGATTATAGTTTCATTTTTCTCTATTTTTCATTTTTCCTGTTTTAGATTAAACAGAGACTAGAACCAGCAAGATCAATATGCTATCACAACCTTAGATTTAAACTGAAGTGGTGACATATTAACATGACTTCATCTAAAAAAAACAACTAACATTAATCAAAGTCATATCAGTCTCAAATAATTTTACATTATGCGTTGAAGTTGTGTCAAACTATTGTGACTTCACTTTTTAACCAAATCAAAATAGTGTCACAGTACTATGACTTCACTTTTTAACCAAATCAGAATACTACC